>JAEEGK010003040.1_pt1 | contig 41986 bp, 35 predicted proteins | sample 8958771 | NCBI WGS metagenome assembly JAEEGK01 (sample SAMN16246547, study PRJNA631951) | gut metagenome | biome: gut microbiome; feature: rumen; material: SC-attached | host: Bos | place: Iran: Karaj | collected 2018-10
GAACCTGCGTGACAACACAAGGACCAGCCTCAACGACGGTGCATGGAACATTCTTTCCATCAGCACCGAAGACGGAAATCATTCCGACTTTTTTTCCAATTAAACCAGGCATTGGTGTTTGTTAATTTATTGTTTGTTAATACTTTAGCGCCGGTATTCCGGCACTCCGCCTTTTTTGCGGACCGCAAAGGTACGAAGAAAACCGCTGAATTCCAAACAGATTCGGCGGTTTTCAACAAGTTTTTCAACAAACGGGAGCGAGCGGTTGCAGGCGGGGCGGGCGGTTTCGGGCGGGGTGCCGGTTGGGGCGCCGGCAAGGCGGCGCATCTCTGCCATTCCGGGCCCACCTCGGGATCATGACCCAATGGAGGGGCAAAAACGAGCCTTTCCGTCCCTCGAATGTGCAAAACGAGCAACGACGGGGCAAAAACGGGGTGTTTTGCCCCTTGATTGAGGAGTGTGACGGAAGATATGTGCAAATCATGGGGTAATTGCACATATTTCCCGGAATAATCACAGTATATGTGCAAAACTTGGGACTTTCGCATATATTTCAGTGTTCGGGTCCCCGGGCGCTTCCGCTCCATGCGGGTTTCAGCGGCTACGCCTGGGTCGGGAAGGGGCTTGACGGCGAACTCCTCCTTTTACGGGCCCGTTCCGGCCCCGTAACGTCGTCAAACAAGCGCCGTCATCCCTGACGGGCACGCCCCTTCCCTCCGGCCCGCGCTCGCTGAAACCCAAATTCCGCTGAAGCACCCGGGGCCCCGATATAAAAGAACCGTCGCAGAAAGAGCTGGCGTACAAGGTGTGTTTTTATCCGGCACAACGTGTACATCGAATCGCATCCTTAGGCCGTTGGAAGGCCCATGCGGCGTACAAGATACTTCACGTGGAATCACACCTTGGACATCTCCCGGGATCTATCCGTTTTCTCCCTATCTCGCCAGAGACCGTTTTTGCAACCGAGGTTCGGGAACATCCGCCAAATAGACTTGTTGCATCCACCAACTAAGCCGGGGCAGCTACATCCCTACTAGAGTAAATGCTTCGCTGAACGGAATCAACTCCTGCTTTTCAACATGCGCATTCCACATCGGCTCTTTGTGGCTCATCTGTGACGCGGCGCGCGATGTCATCGATTTCATCGACTTACACACTTTGTCAATGATCGCCATCTCCCCCACCGAAAAGCAGCTCATATCGGCAGTTCCGTTCGCCCAAAGGGACAGGCACTCCTGCCCTTGCACCTGTTTTTCGCGCTGTTCCACATCGTCGAACGCGCTGTACACCCGATCCCAGCGCTGGGGTACCGGACCGAATTCCATCGCTTGATAAGCCAGGCCGGAAATCGCCATCCCTCGCTCGCGGTAGGACAGGAAGTCGATATAAAACAGCACTTTGTTCATTTTCGTTTGGAACGTCTTCCCCATCTGTTCCAATATATGAAGAAGCAGATTTTTCAGCCGTTCTGTTGATTGCGGAGCAAAACCGTTTGCTCGTCCACGGACGCATCGAAATAAACGGGCCGCCTCCCACTGCTCCTGCCGGCTGCCGCTCTGCGATTCGGCGATCACTTCTTCCACCCTCTTTGAAATCTTCAAATACTCCTTCTCCGTGAGTTGATTCCGAGAACTCCGTACCAAATCCAGAAAAACGGACGGATTCATGGCACTTCGAATCATCTTCCCGTTGCTATCGCTGGGGACCTCGCCCGACTCATACAGCCGATACTGATTGGTGCCGAACCCGAGGATCAACGCCATTTTCGTCGCACTGACGCCATACCGCTCCCGAAGGGCAACAATCTCGTCCACATAGGGGATCCCATGCCGCTCACGGTACTGGTTTGCGACCTGCTCAAAACACACCGTATCGCTCTCCGTCGTTGTGAACTGCTCCCCGTTCTCATCGTCACGGAAAGCGATATGTATATAAGGATACACTTCCCCACGCATCTCCCACGTGTCCGGCTCATACACCACCCGCATGGGCTTACCCGAATATGGACTGTTAACGATCATGGTTATTTGAGTTTGAATGGATAACGCATCGGGTGTTCCGCGAGATGAAATGAAATACACTTTCCGAACACCCACATCTCTGACTGCTTGTTCAGCAAGTCGATGACCGGCCCCTCCACATAATCCTGCGCCTGAAGATTCTTCACGATCAATTCCCTTTGCTTAGGTGTAATATCCAAGATTTGCAAAGCCTCCTTGTTCTTCGGACGATCATCCCGAAACAAGATACCGAACACTTGCACCTTCGCATTGAACTGATCCAGAAACGCCCTTACCTCCTCAATCGTAATCATATCAACTTCGTCTCGTTTTGGCAAAGATATGCAGAAAACGGCAAATACTCAACGAAAAAGTTGAAAAACGAACGATTTCGGACGAATGTCGGCTCCAAGCATGAAAGGAGACGCCCAAGTAACCTAACAGAAAAAGGGGCTTCGTTGTGAAGCCCCTAAATTCATTTATCAAAAAGAAAAGGTGTTCGTGCCATTCTCCGCTTGCGTCTGAAGGCTGCTTGGCACCTTTGGGAAGAAATCAAACCCTGCCCTGGATTCTATGGCATCGATGGTTGTCACAAACTCGCTGTCATTGTATTTCTTACCCGAATTTAGATAGGACACATTCTCGTAGATATACGCTACCCCTTTGGCGGCTGTCATGGAACCAGAGGCATTAAAGCTACAAAGCATTAAGCATTTATAGAAATGACTCGGGATGCTTACATTAAGACCTCCACTTGGTTTAGTCTGAACTGTTCCCTCGAACAGAACACCCGTTACCACATATAAAGTATCACGACCGGACGGATAATTAGCCTGAACCTTATTTTCTAACGTATTCCACAGTCCTCCGTTGAAATTGGAATTCTGCGGAGCTTGATTCGTATAATAGAAAGTCTGTGCATTCTGCCCATCTGTTGTCTTCCGGTCAGCAGAGGCAACGAAGTGTCCACGGTCATAACCAACAGTACTCGCATTATCGAGTCCAGGCTGTTGGGTAAGGCTGATGGCCGGATCACTGTCCCAACTGTTGGAACGCTCGACTCCGTTATTCGCCCACATCGAACTATGATAGGCAGCCGCTGTCCAAAGAGGACAATACTTATTTCCATCGTACAGAACCGTATAGTTCCGTACCTGCTTGTTCAGCGACGGGTGAATAAAGGTGTGCGTGGCAACTTGCTGCTTGGAGTTGCTTGTGTAGTACCTTAACCAATAGTCATCCCAAGAATCTTTCTCCCCTGTTGTGCCAATTCCAGACAAACTGGTTAGCGCAGGAACTTCGTAACAATCCAAATAGAATCTGTCCAAAGTGCCCGATGACGGAGTAGAGAAAGTCTTCGTTCCCCCCCAGCGATCCACATATTTATTGGTGCTGGAATCATATTCACTTACGAAGGCCTGATACTCGTACCCTGCATCGGCGACCAAACCATAAATTTTGGCCGAGAAACTACAGGATTGATCTGATGTTCCATTTAGATGGACAGTCTCCCAGGTGCTTGATCCGACTTTCCTATATCGGAATCCGTGGTCTGAAATTCTTCCTGTTGCTCCCGAGAAGGAACCCAGCAGGGTTGCCCCTGCTGAGTTAACACTTTCGGTACCTTCCGTAACTACGGTTGCTGTAGCCTGGGAAGGGGAGGAACTTCATTCGTAGGTAATGGTGAGTGATGTCATCCTAATCTGAGCCGTAGATGAAATGGTAACGCTAGATGCGCTCCCGCTCCAATTTCCTGTGTACTCAGAATAAGAATAATTACCCGTATTCGCACTTGCATTTCCAGGGCCATACTTCGATGTACCTTTAGCCGTGCAAGTAAAACTGATTCCAGTGATAGTATAAGTGTCGCTGGACACTGTCATGGATTGATTGGCGTAAACCTGATAGTAGGAGTCATTATCCATTGTCGTCATCGAAACAGTAATCCCATCCTTTGTTACTGTAGTACCACCAGTATCAATGCCAGGAGTAAATGTTACGGTTTTTCCCGATGCTTCATTAACCGTTACAGTATAAGTTGCAGTCTTGGAAATTCCACCTTCCTCATAAGTGACAGTGACCACTTTATTCTCACCGGCTTCAGCAATAACAGACTGTCCATTAGTTGTGACTTTTCCAGTCACGTCTTTAGTCGTGCCGTTCTCATAAGTCGCAGTGACCTTGCCGTCAAACACAAAGGTGCCACCAGCCGTAAAAGTAGTGGTCGTAGGGAGGGTGGTTATCGCAATAGAAGCAAGCTTTGAGGCCGGGGTGATTGCGCCGCTACCAGTTCCTGCCTTCTTGTAGATGGCGACAGGTTTTTGACTGGCAGATCCATAGCAAGAGAACAGGTTGGAATTATTAGAATTGTTATACCGAAGAATATTGTTTGTATTGTCTCCAGCAGCGACAATGGATGTTACGCCAGACTCAATACTAATGTTCCAAGAGGCGTCACCATTAAGCGTAGTGGTGGTTCTTAAATAGTTTTTATCAGATGATGCAGCATAGATATAATTCACAGCATCGCCATCATTGTAATAGAAAGCATATGTACCACCAGTGTCGCCATTGCCAATCTTGAAAATCTGGACAGCATCTGAAGGATTTTCAATCTTCTTGCCATCACTCGTCTTAGTAACGGCTGTCGCAGCTCTGTTGTTGGTGTTTTGAGTCGTTGAAATAGCAAAATCATAATTAGCGGCAGCAATTATGACTTCGCTATAAAGAGTAAGATCAGCAACATCCGTCACCAAAGTATATTCTTCTTTTTCGCCCGGAGTGAGGCCCGCCATGTTAACCGTAAAAGGACTTACATGCCCGGATTGGAACTTGCCAGCATTACCAGATGCGGGGAAGGTGATTTCCTTTTCAATCGGGCCGGCGGAAGTGTTGACCGTAACCTTAAATGTTTTGCCGCGAAGATCAACCGGCGCGAGAGCAATCCACACAACGCCGTTCTCCACATTGGTGGGATTGATAGTGATAGTGTTTTTGGCGGAATTCTTTTCCATCGCGCCGTTGTTATAGTACCATCGGCCAGCAATGTCTTCCGCAGAGACAGTATAATTGGACACCGTAGCTGTAGCAGGGATGCTCAAATCCTTCAAGGTCATCTTTGCGTAGGCTGTAGCATGTGCAAATTCGAACTCGATGTTGGTCTGCACTTCATCATCCGGACCTTCCTTCGCAACGAGAACCTGAGCGCCTTCATCAACGGAATTTGATAGCGGAGTCTGAACATCGGAGATGTCAAGATTCAAACCCCTACTTTCGGAATAGGCCACATATGCGTTTGAAGGACTTACGGCAAAATAATTATACTCTCCTTCCATTGTTTCAGTAATGGTATACTGGACACTGAAAGAAGCTTCTTTCCCTTCATTGGAAACGGTGACCGTAGCGTCCTTGGCGCTTGAGTTTGAAACACGCTCACCGGCCGTATTCAGGTCAGTATAGCAAAAAACCACCTTGACATCCTTGTTGGTTGTCCAGAGCACAGGATACCCACTGTCTTCTTTGGCCCCGAATACGGTTCTGGTTTCGGCAGAATGAGCCGTGAAATGAGTTGTCACCGTTTTGGATTCGGGAAGAAGATCCATCTCCTTCTGAGAACAAGACGTGAAAGACGCCGCAATAGCGGCTATAACTAAAGCAGCTTGAAAAATCTGTTTCATGGTTCTTAAAGGATTTGGTTTAAAACTCTCCCCAATCTTCATCCTCAGTTGCCTTTTGGACGTTCTTGGCACCACCTGTTAGTGAGCCATCAAGGAAATTCTCCTCGAACCTTACCACGAGGAGCTCGGCCTCGGGGGCCGAATAAAGTTGTTTTTTGTTCATAACGTTATGATTTATTAGTAATTACTTTCGTGTTATGTCTTATTTTGGCTAATATCCGAACTGCAAAGTTACGAATAAATACGGAATAAACCCTCTTTTTTTCAAAGAAAAACGGGCGAGGAGGGCTCGTCCGTTGTTGCTGAAGACAGGTGATTTCGGATTATAAGCGGTCGACGTCGGCCCAGCCGAATTTGGCGGGGTAAAGCCAGGCACGGTCGGTGCGTTCCATGACGCCGTAGTCGAGGGAGATCTTGGGGCAGGCGGAGTAGGCGCGGTCGACGAAGGCGGGGTCGGCGATCTGGGTTTCCCAGCCTTTGAAGAGGGAGGTGACGTCGGGGATGTAGCGCTCCATTTCCTCGCGGATGACGGAGGCTTTCCAGAGGAAGATGCCGGAGTTCCAGAAGAATTCGCCGGTGCGGATGAAGACTTCGGCGAGCTCGAGCGGAGGTTTTTCGGTGAAGGTCTTCACCTGGAGGGGCTGCTCCAGCTGCCAGGCGTTCTTGCCCTCCTTGACTTGGATGTAACCGAAGTTCACGTCGGGGTTTTTCGGGACGATGCCGAGGGTCATCAGGACGTCGTGGTCGGTGACGAATTCGAACATGGCGTCGATTGTGGCCGCGAAAAGGTCTTCGTCACGGATGACGAGGTCACACGGGGAGGCGACGATGATGGCGTCGGGGTCACGCGTAAGGATGGTATAGGTGGCGAAAGCCATGCAGGGGGCCGTCTTCCGGGCGAGAGGTTCCTGCAGGAGATTCTCTTCCGGAATCTCGGGCAGCAGGATGCGCGCCGTCGCGGCATATTTGGCGAGGGTGACCACCAGGATGTTCTCCCGGGGCATGAACCGCGCGAAGCGGTCATAGGTCATCCGGAGATAGGCCGCGGGCGAAGAGCCTCCGGCCATGATGACACAGTAGCGGTGTGTATCCATAAAAGGTTTATGTGGTTATTTGTACATCGGTATCCAGGCCTGGGGGAAATACTTCACATGCATGTCGTCACCGGAAAAGGTCACGGAGACCACGTCGAAGAATACCTCCCGGTCGGAACCGGATTCGTTCAAATATTTCAAGGCGGCCGCGCTGATGCGGCGCTGCTTGCGTGCGTCCACCTTCTCTTCGGGGGTCGCATCGGCGTCCAGCCGCGTCTTTACCTCTACAAAATGCAAGCCATCAGAGGCTTCGGAAATCACATCGACCTCCAAATGGCTGCCCTGCCAGTTCCGCGCCACGATCCGGTGTCCGCGGGACTGCAGAAACTCACAGGCCTTGTCCTCCCCCAACCGCCCGAAGGCGCGCTTTCCCCTCACCTGCATGGGCCTATCCGAATTTGACCACGGTGACGCCGGAACCGCCGAACTGGATGTGTTCGTCGGTCGCGGAAACGACGCCCGGGACGGTCCGGACATACTTCTGAATCTCCTCCCGGAGGGCTCCCGTGCCCTTTCCGTGGAGGATGCGCACGGTGCCGACGTCCAGCATGATGGCGTCGTCGATGTAGCGCATCACATTCTCGATGGCTTCACTCACCCGCTGACCGCGGACGTCCAGCTCCAGGCGGAAATTGGCCTTGCGCTCGGCAATGCCGGCGTCATAGACCTGACGGGGCTTCGGCGTCTCCCGGACCGCGGCGCGGTACTCGTTGGAGGTGACGCGCTCCACCCGGTCCAGAGGCAGTTTTGTGGACAAGTTGCCCACGATCACGGTGACGGCCTTGGTCGAAACCTTGGAGACCTCGCCCACCATGCCGCTGTCCTTGATCCGAACTTTCTCGCCCACCTTGAGCGGGGCGGAGCGGAAGGCCGTCAGCTTCTCCTCCTCGGAGGCGCCGGCATCGGCCGCTCCCTGTCCGTCCTTCGGGGCGCGACGGGCCTTGCGGGCCTTTTCCCGCTCCTTGCGCTCCTGGAGCGTCTTGAGTTTCTTGTCCAGATACTCCTCCCGGTTGCGCTTATCCTCCAGTTTCTTGCCGGCCAGGGCGCCCAGGAAGTCCGACAGCTGCTCACGGGCGTCCTTGGTGGCCTCTTTCTCGGCCTGGGACTCCTTGATGGTGCGGATGGTGCTTTCCACCTGCCGGTTGGCTCCCTTGATAATTTCCTCGGCCTCCTTCTTCGCCTCGTCCAGAATCTTCTGGCGCAGCGCCTTGATGTCTTCGAGCTCCTTCTGGTATTTGTCCGTTACGGCTTCGAGGGTCTTGTCCGTCGCCCGGATCTTCGTCAGTTTCTCGTCCAGGACACGGCGGTTGCGGGCGATCTTCCGGAGGTTCCGTTCGATGCCCACGAACTCCTCGCCGGCCCGCTCCTCGGCATCTTTGACGATGGGCTCGGGCAGGCCCATCTTCCGGGCCAGTTCGAAGGCGAAGGAATTGCCGGGCAGCCCCATCTCCAGCACGAACAGCGGAGCGATCTTCTGCGCGTCGAACTGCATGGCGCCGTTCACCACGCCCGTGTCACCGGAGGCGGCGTATAATTTCAGGTTCGTATAATGCGTCGTGATGACTCCGTAAGTGCCCCGGCGGTCCAGCTCAGCGAGAATGGCCTCGGCAATGGCGCCGCCCGCGGCGGGTTCCGTACCCGATCCGAATTCGTCGATCAGCACGAGCGTCTTCCCGTCGGCCTCCTTCAGCATCGCGTTCATGTCGGCAAGGAAGGAGCTGTAGGTGGAGAGGTCGTTGTCGATGGACTGGTCGTCGCCGATGGAGACCATGATCCGGTCGAACACGGGCAGTTCCGAGGTTTCGGAAGTGGGGATGAGCATGCCCCACTGGAACATGTACTGCAGCAGACCCACCGTCTTGAGGCACACGGACTTGCCGCCCGCGTTAGGGCCGGAAATCAGCAGGATGTGCTTCTCCGGAGTGAGGGTGGCGGTCAGCGGGACGATGGTCCTGCCTTCCTTCCGCAGGGCCTTTTCCAGCAGCGGATGGCGCGCCTTCCGGAGCGACAGCTCGCCGCTCTCGGACAGGACGGGCATTCCGGCGATGAAATCGAGGGCCACATTGGCCTTCGCCATCAGGAAGTCAATCTCGCCCAGGAAGATGGCGGCCGCGGAAAGGTCCGGAACATAGGGGCGCAGGAACTCGGCGAATTCGTGCAGGATGCGCGCGATTTCGCGGGTTTCGGCGAAGCGGAGTTCGGAGATTTCGTTGGTGAGGGCGACGATTTCGGCCGGTTCGATGAAGGTGGTCTTGCCGGTGGCGGACTCGTCGTACACGAAGCCCGCGAACTGTCTTTTCTTGGCCGATACCACCGGAATGAGCATCTTGCCGTCACGGATCACCACGCCGGCGTCGCTGTCCACCAGCCCCTCCTGCTGCGCCTGCCGAAGGATGGCGTTCATGCGCTTGGACACGTTCACCTCCTTCTCCTTGATGCTGCGGCGGATGCTGTACAAGGCGTCCGAGGCCGTATCCTTGATCTCTCCGTGGCGGTCCAGGATGGCATCGATGCGCCGCTGCACCTCCTGCGGCGCCGTTATGCCCGAGGCCAGGCGCTGCAGGTTGGGATAAATCCCTTCCTTGATGGTATGGAAAAAATGCAGGGCCTTGCGGAGGGTATCCAGCAGGGTGCGGAGCTTGCCCAGGGAAAGCAGGTCGATGGAGGCATGCCCGCCGATGGGCTCCAGGAAAGGAATGGCATCGATATAGCCGGCCGTGGGGAAGTTCTCCTCGAACATGAGGATAAGGCGCATTTCGTCGGCAAGGAGGTGCCGACGGCGGATTTCCGCACCGCTCGTACAGAATTCCTCCTCCTCCACGCGCCGGGTGGCATAGTCCGTACAACATCGGCCGGCAATAGCCGCCCGAATCCGGTCAAATCCCAGTTTGGCTTCCAGCTTCGTATCCGTCATGCTTCGTTCTCCTGCTGCTTCTCGTCCAGGGCCGATGCAAGCAGCTTCCGGAGTTCGGAAATGTCTTTCACCGTCTGGATGGTCCCGCCCTTGACAAAGGACACGCGTCCCGTCTCTTCCGACACTACCACTACCTCGGCGTCGGAATTCTCGCTGAGGCCGATGGCGGCGCGGTGCCGCATGCCGTAATGGGCAGGAATGTCGGTGCGGTCCGTCATGGGAAGCTGGCAGCGGGCGGCGGCGATGTGGTCTCCCACAATGATCATGGCGCCGTCGTGCAAGGGCGAGTTCTTGAAGAAAATATTCATGATCAGGCGCCGGTTGATTTCCGCGTTGAAGCGGTCACCGGTGGCCATGTATTCATCCAGGGAGGTCTTGTGCTGCAGCACGATGAGGGCGCCGGTTCGGTCCTGGGCCATATAACGGACGGCCTCCGAGAGTTCCACCACCGAACGGGAACCCATGCTCTCTTCCTGGATGCCCAGCAGGCGGTTGAACAGCTCACCGCTGCGCCGCGCCAGGCCCGATGCTACCGACAGGCGGTTGAGCAGATGACGGATTTCCGGCTGGAAAATAATGATCACCGCCAGTACGCCCACGTCGAAGATGGCATTGAGCAGCACGGTCATCATGCGCATGTTGAGGGCCGATACCACCACCTGCAACAGCAGCAGGAACACCAGCACCAGCACGATGTTCAGGACGGTGGAATCGGCACGGATGCTCCGGATAAGGAAGAAGATGATGAGGGCCACCATCAGGATATCCAGCACATCTGCCCAGCCGAAACTCAAAATACCGAATATGCCCAACACTTGTAACATACCATACAAAGGTAAGCATTAAATGCGGGATGCACAAATTAGCGCAGGATATCGTTCAGGATGCTGGAGGCGGCTTCCCGGGCGCCCTCGCCAGGCCCCTGGATCACCAGCGGATAGGGATGGAAGGCGCTGCGGATGATGATGGCGTTTTCCGTGCCGCGGAGGTAATAGGCCGGATGCACGGGCGGCACATCCCGGATGCCGATACGGGCCGAGTACCCGTCTTCCGTCTTTTCCAGCGACGCCACATAGCGGCGGCGGAAACCCTGGCTTTCGGCCCGGCGGGTTTCCCGGGCCAGGGCGGGTTCGGCCTTTTCCAGCGCCCGATAGAAGTCTTCCAAACTGCCCTGGAAGTACTCCTGGGGCACCATAGGGGTAATCTCCACGTCGGCCTCTTCCAGCGGAACGCCGGCTTCGCGGGAGAGGATAAGGAGTTTGCGGAGGGCATCCTTGCCGCCCAGGTCCAGCCGCGGGTCGGCCTCCGTGAGCCCCATGGCCTGGGCACGGCGCACCAGGGAGGCAAACGATTCGCCGCCCGGCCGATAATCCCCCAGGATCTGGTTGAGCGTACAGGAAACCACGGCCTCGATGGAAAGCACCTCGTCGCAGCTGTTGGCCCCGCGGGCAATGGATTCCAGCACCGGCAGGGCCGCGCCCACGGTGGTTTCGTAGCGCAGCGCGACGCCGTTTTCGCGGGCCGCCGCCCGGATGGCGGCATAGTCGGCATAAGGGACCGCAAAGGAGCGGCGGTTGGAAGAAATGATGCCCAGCCCGGCCTGCAGGAGGTCGGGGTAGCGGCGGTACAGGGTCTCGCTGTCGGTCAGGTCCACAAAGAGCGCCCCCCGGGTGGCCTCCGACAGGATGGCATCCACGTAGTCTCCCTCCCGGTTCAGGACGGGATGGCCGCCCGGATCCATGCCGAAGCGGCGGCTGTTGGCCCGGCCCACGATGCGCAGCACCTTTCCGGTGCGTTCCTGCACCCGCGGGGCCGACTGGGCCACCATCTTGAAGAGGGCCTGGGCAACGGCGCCTTCGCCGGCTACCAGCAGGTTCACCTCCTCCGACGGCAGCGTCTGGAAAAAGGCCCGGTGCAGGGCCCTGAGGGCGGTTTCCAGCACGGCGGGACGCACGCGCAGGTTCAGGCTGCCGCCATCGGCCTCCATCTCCAGGGCGGCCACGCCGGCTTCGCGCAGCGCTTCGTGGGCGAGGGGGAGTCCCTCCTCACCGGAGCCGGTCCCCACCACGCGGATCAGGTCCCCGTCCGAAGCCACGCCAATCCAGCGGTGGCTGTCGGCTTCGGCCCCGATGACGGTGAATTGCCCGCCGGGGGCAAAGGTGTTGCGGATTTCGATGTCGATGCCGGCCGCCATGGCAGGCGCCACCGTGGGCGCATACAGCACCTTGGCGCCATGCGAGGCCATATCCAGGGCCGATGCATAGGACATCCGGGGAACGGTGTGCGCGGCCGGGACCTGCTTGGGATTGGCCGTCATGATGCCGGGGACATCGGTCCAGATCTGGAGCGATTCGGCCTGGACGGCGGCGGCGTAGAGGGCCGCGCTGTAGTCGGAACCGCCCCGGCCCAGGGTGGTGACACGGCCGTCCGCGTCGGAGCAGATGAAACCGGGCGCCACGAAGACATCGGCCAGGGAAGGCTCTATCACCCGGGCGATATTATTGAACGTAAAGGGCTCGTTGTCCTTGACCACCAGTTTGCGGGAATCCAGCCACTGGGTGCGGTAGCCTTCGGCCTCGAGTTTGGCAGCCAGCAGGGTGGTGGAGAGGATTTCGCCGTAGGTAACCTTTTCCTCGGCGGGCGCCTTCTCCATTTCGGCGAAAAGGGCATCCACGCGTTCCAGCATGGACCGGCGCTCCACGCCGGTAAAGAGCCGGCGGGCTATCTCGCGGTGCCGCTGCTGCAGCGCCGGAAGCGGGGAAAAATCGCCGGCAGCGGCCTGCAGGAGGGCATCCGTGCAGCCGGCTATGGCCGAACTCACCAGGATGACCCGGCCCCTGCGGGCTTCGGCCTCCACGATATCCAGCACCCGCGACATGCTGGTTGCATCGGCCACCGAAGTGCCGCCGAATTTTAATACCCGGTACATAGCAGCTCGCCAAACTCGTGCACGCCTTCCAGGCCCTCGGTGAGGGTGGCGGCCACGACGGCACCGGCGGCCAGTCCCTCACGGGAATAGGCCTCATGCCGCAGCGTGAGCTTGTCGCAAGGCGACTCCAGGGTAAGCGTGTGGATACCCGGCACTTCCCCCTCCCGGATGGAGCTGATCTCGGGCTTCACGCCCAGCGCCTCCTCCACCAGCGCACCCAGGGTGATGGCGGTGCCGGACGGCGCGTCCAGCTTGTGGATGTGGTGGATTTCCTCAATTGCCGGCGTATAGTTCGCTCCCCTCAGCAGGGCCGACGCCTTTTTGGCCGCCGCATAGAGCGCATTCACGCCCAGGGAGAAGTTGGAGGCATAGATGAGCGGGGTGCCCGCCTCCTCGAAGCAGCGCTTCACCTCACTGGCGATATCGTTCCAGCCTGTGGTGCCCACCACGGCGGCCTTGAAATGCTTGGCGATAAACGCATAATTGGCCTTGAAGGCCTCCGGCATGGTGAAATCGATGCACACGCACTCCTTGGCAACGGCCGGATCCGTGGCCTGAATGTCCTCGCTGGCCTCTACCAGGGGAATGCCCCGTTTTTGCAGTTCTTTTTCCACCATGTGGCCCATCTTTCCGTAGCCACTGATAATCACTTGAATCATCTCTCCCCGCCCTCCCTGGCGGCTATTTGTTTAATTCTCAATTCGTTCCTTCCTAAGCGGTACACCTGCCAGTGCACCCCTGCGGCAGTAAGTCGCTCGCCGTGGGCTAGTTGGCGGCCAGGCTGTGATACAGCCGGACGTACTGGTCAACGGCCGATTCGAGGTCTCGCACCAGGATGTGCTCGTCGGCACGGTGGGCGAAGCGGATGGAACCCGGGCCCACGATGCCCTTATGGGTAAAGTTGCTCAGATGCGGGGCGTCGCTGCCAAAAGCCACCGGCGCGGAATCGAAACCCTCCGGAACCCAGTACTGCGACGGCACGTCCCCGCCCCGGGCCGATACCGTCAGTGACGCGTCCTCCCCCTGCTGGCCGGACATCCACACCTGCACGGCCTCGTGCGAAAGGAAGGTGGTGCGGAAATAGAGGCGGCAACGGAGTTCCGGCGACAGGATGTTCTGCGGATTGTCGCTCTGCAAAAGGCCCACATTCCAGGTGGTTTCGCCCAGCACGGGATCGAGGCCGAAGTCCTTGGCCTTCAGGCGGCTGTAAAACTGATGGAACAGGTCCACGGCGCTCACGCCATACTGCGGATAACCGGAATGGAAAGGCTCGCCCCGAAACACCAGGTCGTAGGACAGGGTGCCTTTGGCGGCCGATACCAGCTTGTTCTCCGTGGGCTCGCCCACAATGAGATACGGCGCCCGGAAGTCGGTCTTGGCAAAAGCCTTGGCCCCCCACGAACCCGTCTCTTCCCCGGCCAGCAGCAGCAGGCCAAAGTCCGAGCAACCCTCGGCCTCCAGCCGCTTACAGGCCTCATACATGGCAAAGAGCTGTCCCTTCGCATCGCAGCTGCCCCGACCGTATATGGCATCTCCGAAGGAATGCCCTTCGGGGAAAACGGGCGGGATATACGGCGGAACCGTGTCCATGTGGGTGCAGAAGACCAGCTTGGGCACGCCCCAGCTCAGGAGCAGGTTGGCGGTCCCGTCACCCACTTCGAAGAGCTGCTTTCCGGGTGCTTCGAGCCGCTGCCAGAGCCAGTCGGCCACCTCCCGCTCCTGGCCGGAAGTGGAATCCCTGCTTAACAGCTCCTTGAAGAAAGTCCAGTCCATCAGGCGTTTATCTTAACAGATCTTCCAGGTGGACGCTGCCGGCGGTCTTTTCATCGCGGTATTTCACGATGACCGGGCAGTACAGCTGCACACCGCTCTCCAGCGCTTTTCCACCGCGGATAATGGGCTTGGAACCACTCACCACCACGGCGCCGCGCGGCACCACCACCCGGCCGTCGGCATTGCGGGGGACGAATTCGCCCCGGGTGGCGTCAAAGATGGCGGTGGACGAGGTGATGATCACGCCGGAGGCAATCACCGCCCCTTCCTGGACGATGGTGCCCTCGTAAATGCCGCAGTTGCCGCCCACGAAAGCCCCGTCCTCGATGATGGTGGGCAGGGCACCGGCCGGCTCCAGCACGCCGCCAATCTGCGTAGCGGCCGAGATATGGATATTCTTCCCCACCTGGGCGCAGGAGCCGATGGTGACATGGCTGTCCACCATGGTTCCCTGGTCCACATAGGCACCCACGTTCACATAGGACGGAGGCATCACGATGGTTCCGGAAGCCAGGTAGGCGCCGCGGCGGATGCTGGTACCGCCGGGAACGATGCGCACGCCGGCATCGGCCCGGAACGGCCGCACGGGATAGGTATTCTTGTCAAAAAACGGGAACTGGCCCTGGGACATATCGGTGATGGCGCCCAGCCGGAAACCGGCCAGGATAACTTCCTTCACCCAGGCATTCACCTTCCACACGCCGTCCACCTTCTCTGCCACGCGGAGCTCGCCCTTTTCCAGGGCCTCCAGGACCTCGTTAAATCTTTCAAGCGTAACTTCCATCAGAACAGTTCCTTAAGGGTTTTTGCCATCAGCTCTTCCGTCTCCTGGGTGGCGGGCACCAGCGGCAGACGGAGGCTGTTTTCCATGAGGCCCAGCTGCGCCATGGCGGCCTTGGCCGGAATGGGATTGGGCTCCACGAAGAGAGCCTTGAACAAGGGATGCAGGTAACGGTCCATGGCCTCGGCCTCGTCGGTGCGGCCGGCCTGGATGGCCCGTACAAAATCTACCATGGCCGACGGGAACACGTTGGAGGCCACGGAGATGACGCCGTCGGCCCCTGCCTGCATGAGGCGCAGGGTGTCGTCGTCGTTGCCGCTGAGCACGGAGAAGCCCTCCGGACGGCCGTCCAGGATGGCCTTGATCTGGTCAAACTTGCCCGAAGCCTCCTTGATGCCCACGATATTGGGCACGTCCCGGGCCAGGGCCAGGGTCGTTTCGGCCTCCAGGTTGGCACCGGTGCGGCCGGGCACGTTATAGAGGATGATGGGTTTGTCGGTATGTTCCGCCAAGGCTTTGAAATAGGCATACATGCCCCGCTGCGGCGGCTTGTTATAGAAGGGAACCACCACCAGGAAGGCATCGGCATCCTGCAGGAGGCGCATGTTGGCCAGGGTGCCGTTGAGGGAATTGGTCCCCACACCCGCCACGACGGGACGGCCGCCGGCATGTTGCCGCGTCACTTCCAATACTTGGAGTTTTTCCGATTCTGACAGCGTGGGCGTCTCACCGGTGGTGCCCAGCGGGACCAGGATGTCCACCCCGGTGGTCACCTGCCAGTCTACCGTGGCCGCAAAGGCTTCATAGTCCACCTCTCCGCCCTTGAAGGGAGTCAGCAGCGCCGTGCCGCAACCCTTGAATTGTCTCATTTCCATAAGAATTCTTAACTAACCGCACAAACTTAATCATTTTTTTTCAGAATTCCGCTACCAGAGGCAGGAAAGGGCGGCAGATGAGCGTCTTGCGGCCGCTTTTACAGGATGGCCACCAGCTCGGCGGGGCCGGTGAGGAAGACATCGGTGAAGCGGCTGTCCGCCCCGGGGACGAAGTCCACCTGCAGCCAGTCGCCCCGGCGGCACTGGAGCCGGTAACTGGCCTGTCCGGCCTGCCCGGGAATTCCCTGCCGACAAGCCGCGATGGCGCTGGCGGTAAGGCCTGTGCCGCAGGCCAGCGTTTCGCCCTCCACGCCCTTTTCGAAGGTGCGGACCTTCAAGCCTTCCGGGGTTTCCTGCACCAGGTTCACATTGGTTCCTTCCGGCTGGAATGCCGGGTCCCAGCGGATGGGCTTGGCGTCCCGTTCCATATCCAGGGCGTCCACATCGGGGACAAACTGCACATAATGCCGCGTGCCCGTGTTCAGGAACCAGCCATCCCCCGCTTTCTCCACCCCATGCACGTCAATCATTTTCAGCCTCACGGTCCACTTCCGGAGAGGGGAGACCTCCCCGATGCTGTGGCCACCCTCGGCCTCATAAGAGGGAGGGGCCCATTTATGGGAGGGGTCGCTAAGCGACGCGTCGGGGAGGTCTCCCCCCTCCGGAAGCACCGTGGCTGTGTGCATCCCGTCCGGGGCACGGAACAGCCAGGTACCGTCGGCCGCGGCCGGGCGCAGGCCCAGATAATCGGCAAACGCCACGATACAGCGGCCGCCATTGCCGCACATCATGCCGCCGGATCCGTCGGGGTTGTAGAACTCCATGACAAAATCGGCCTCCGGATCCAGCGCCAGGATCATGAGCCCGTCGGTGCTGTGCTGCCGGCACAACTGGCCGATGCGCGCCGCCTGGCGGAACTCGTCCATCCCGCCGCGGCGCCCGTCCAGCACCACAAACTGGTTTCCCGCACCGGAGAACAGATAGAGCGTTTCCTTCATCTTCTCCATGGTCTGTTATTTAGCAATGAGGCTCGCAAGAAGCCGGATCCCGGTTTCCATCTTTTCTTCGGCGATGAAGGAGAAATTCAGGCGCATGGTGTTGCGGTGGCTGCCGTCCACGTAGAAGAACGAGCCGGCCACATAGGCCACCCCGCGCGAGAGGGCCTCGTCGTAAAGCGCCACGGTGTCCAGGCCCTCGGGCAGGGTGAGCCAGAGGAAAAGGCCCCCCTCGGGATAGGTCCAGGACACGCCCGCAGGCATATACTTCTCCAGCAGGGACACCATCTTGTCCCGCCGGCGCCGATACTCCACGATGGTCTTTTCCAGGTTGCGGTCCAGCGCGCCGGAGGCCAGGAACTCGGCCGCCATGTACTGGTCAAACACCGGCGGACACAGGTCCAGGCACTGTTTGCAGATGTAAATCTGCTCCAGCAGCGGCTCCGGGCCAATCACCCATCCCAGGCGGAAGCCCGGGGCAAAGATCTTGGAGAAACTCCCCAGGTGCAGCGTCCGTTCCGGGGCCAGCTCGCGGAGGGTGGGCAGCGGCTCCCCGCTGTAGCGCAGTTCCCGGTAGGGACTGTCCTCCACAATGAGAAGGTCCAGCTCCCGGGCCCGCTGCACCAAGGCCTCCCGTTCGGCCAGCGAGAGCGTCTTTCCGGACGGGTTGTTAAAGTCGGGAATCACATAGATGAACTTGGCCCCCGTCCCTTTCCCGGCCATATAATCCGCGATACTCATCACCTTCGCGCGGTAGGCGCGGAAACTCTGGAGGGCCCCCAGATAGACGGGATTTTCGGCCAGGACCACGTCGCCGGGATTCACCAGCACACGGGTGCATACATCGATGCCCTGCTGGGAGGAGGTGGTGATCTGTACCTGGGAAACCGGTACGGCGTAACGGGCGGCAATGGCCTCCCGCAGATCCGTCACCCCCTGCGTGGCACCGTACTGCAGGGCTTTGGTGCCGTACTTTTCCAGCACCTCGCCGCTGAGCCGGCGGATGTCCTCCACCGGGAAGGTCACCGCCGCGGGGTAGCCCCCGGCAAAGGAGCAGATGGCGCTGAGGTCCACCTTGCGGAAAATCTCCCGCACCGGACTCCGGAGAAACGACGGGACGTCGTCGGAAAAGTACTTCTGATAATCCATATTACTTAAATTCAAGCAAATCTCCGCTATAGAACAGGCCGATCTCCAGGGACGTGGCCCGGAGCAGCCCGAAATCCCGGGCGACAAAAGCCCGGATGCCCAGGCAGTTCTCCAGCCCTTCCGACGCGGACAAGGTGCGATGGAACTTGAAATGGAACTCGGCGCCCGCCAGGACGACGGTTTCATCGTAGGTCTTTTCCTTTTCCCGGTTGTTCTCTTTGGTGGGCACCAGCGTACGGCCGGCTACGCCCACCATGGGTTTGAGGGAAAAGAACGTCCCGTCCAATACCCGGAAACCATAGGTGAAACCCACATAACCGTGATTCACCGCTTTCCCGCTGGGCCACAGCGAGCCGTCGTAATGGAAGTCCTGCCGCATCTTTCCCGTGCCCACGGTGAACAGCAAACCCAATTCGTGCCGACGGTAGCCGAAGGCCATGTCAAACGTGAGGCCGTGGGTGGGGCCGAACACGTCGGCCGCCTCCCCAAAGAACTGATTGTAGCCATAGCCCATGTTATACCCCAGCAGAAAACGCCGTTTATCCTTGTTAAGCTGGGGATAGCTCGTCCGCTCCAGTTCCTCGGCCACCAGCTTGGCGTGATAGGCCACCATGGCGGAGTCCAGGCCGTCGTTGGTGTCGTCATGGATCTCGGCCCAACGGGCCTGGCTCTGATTGGTGTAAAAGTCATACAGCGCCTGGCCGGAGCGGGTATTATCCTTGCTGTAGAGCTCGGTGAGCATCTTGCGGAAATACAGTTCGTTCAGATCGAACAGGAGCTGGTCATAGGCCAGGGCGCAGGGATACATCCTGTCCTGATTGTGCCAGGAGATGGACTTATCCAGGGCCACCGAAGGCACGGAAACATGTTTGACCGTATTCCAGGCCGGGCGCGTCTTTTCGGTATTGTTGAGCCAGCGGAAACGCAGGTCGCAGGTTCTGAAATCACGGGGCGACTTGAACGGAAGGTCGTCCCACACCAGCGGTCCGTCTTTCCAGTATCGCATGCTTTCCTCGTAGGTTTGTCCCTTCAAGTTCAAGCAGATAAGTGCCAATGAGAGCAATAAGAATACACGTTTCATTTTCATTCGTTTTTCTAACCACCTGCAAATGTACGAATTTCGGCCCTTTCTGCCAAGCGCTGCCAGCACGGGCGTCATGCGCGGGTGATATGGGCCCCGAGGGCGTTCAGGCGGCCTTCGATGTCTTCGTAACCGCGGTCTATCTGTTCAATATTGTCGATGGTGGAGGTGCCGCGGGCGCTCATGGCGGCCAGCAGCATGGCAATGCCGGCGCGGATATCGGGCGACACCAGCCGGGCAGCCTTGAGGGTGATGCGGTGGTCGTGGCCGATGACGACGGCCCGGTGCGGATCGCAGAGGATAATCTGCGCACCCATGTCGATGAGCCGGTCCACGAAGAAGAGACGGCTCTCGAACATCTTCTGGTGGATGAGCACGCTGCCCTTGCACTGGGTAGCCACCACCAGCATGACGGAGAGGAGGTCCGGGGTGAGGCCCGGCCAGGGGGCATCGGCCAGGGTCATGATGCTGCCGTCCAGGAAGGACTCGATCTCATAACTCTCCTGCTCCGGGACAAAAATATCGTCCCCGCGCTGCTCCAGCTTGATGCCCAGCCGGCGGAAGGTGTCGGGAATGATGCCCAGGTCGTACCAGGACACGTCCTTGATGGTGATGCTGCTGCGGCAGATGGCGGCCATGCCGATGAACGAGCCCACCTCAATCATGTCGGGCAGGATCTTGTGCGTGGTGCCCTGGAGTTTTTCCACGCCGTGGATGCGGAGCAAGTTGGACCCCACGCCGTCGATGAAGGCGCCCATGCGGTTGAGCATCTTGCACAGCTGCTGGAGGTAGGGTTCGCAGGCCGCGTTGTAGATGGTGGTGGTGCCTTTGGCCAGCACGGCGGCCATCACGATGTTGGCCGTGCCGGTGACGGAGGCTTCGTCCAGGAGCATGTATCGGCCCGTGAGCCGGCCTTCCTGACGCAAGTGGAAAGCCCGGCGGGAGGCGTCGTAGGACATCTGGGCGCCCAGTTTCACCATGCCGTCCAGGTGCGTATCCACCCGGCGGCGGCCAATCTTGTCCCCGCCCGGCTTGGCAAACCAGGCGTGGCCGAAGCGGGTGAGGAGCGGACCCACCACCATCACCGAGCCGCGAAGGGCCGCGCATTTGCGCACAAACTCCTCCGTCTCGATGTATGCGGTATCCACTGCATCGGCCTGGAACGTGTACAAACCCTTGGCCTGACGGGTGATTTTCACACCCATCTTCTGCAGCAGTTCCATCAGGTTCTTCACGTCCAGGATTTCCGGCACGTTGCTGATGGTCACAGGCTCGCTGGTCAGGAGCACCGCGCTGATCACTTCCAACGCCTCATTCTTGGCGCCCTGCGGCGTAATGGTTCCGGACAGCTTGTGTCCGCCCTCGATGATGAATTTGCTCATATACGCAAAAATACCATTTTTTCGTATCTTTGTCAACAAACACGCACAATTATGAAAAAGATCCTCGCTTTCTTCCTTTTTGCCGCCCTGGGGATGGCTGCCTGGGCCCAGGACAAGGACTTCAAGCCTTTCGGCATCAAATCCGGCTATATGAAAACCGTCACCATGAAGGGCAAGGACAAGCTGTGTGACAACTACCTGTGGTTCGACGACTTCGGCCGCAAGGAAAAGGGCGTCACCACCACGTATATGGGAGCCGACATGGGCAGCTTTGACGTCACCTCCATCTTCCTGGACGGCCAGTGCTGGATGATCAGCGACGACGGAGAGGTGAAAGAGCTGGAAGGCCGCCCGGAACTGCGCTTTGACAAACTCTCCGACCAGGAAAAGAAGACCCTGAAGTTCAAGGACCTGGGCACAGAAGAGTACAAGGGAAAACTGTGCAGCAAGTACTATTACGAGCAAAAGCAGCTGGTCAAGTCCAAGATTACCGTCTGGGTGTGGAAAGGCCTTGTAATCCGGCAGCACATCAAGCAGACCTTCGGGGAAACCATGATCGAGCTGGAAGAACTCCAGGAGAACGCCCGCGTCCCCGCCTCCACCTTCACCGTTCCCAAGAGCAAGAAATAAGCCGATGGGCGCTCCGGTGCAGAAAACCAATGCGGCCCGGCTGCTGGATGCCGCCGGGGTGGCCTATACCCTGGTGCCTTACGAGGTGGACGAGGCGCATCTGGAGGCCTCGCACGTGGCCGAGCAGCTGGGCGAAGACCTGGACCGGGTGTTCAAGACCCTGGTGCTCCGGGGCGACCGCAACGGGCTCTTTGTCTGTGTCATCCCCGGCTCCCTGGAGGTGGACCTGAAAGTGGCTGCCCGCATTTCCGGGAATAAAAGCTGCGAGATGATCCACGTGAAGGAGCTGCTGCCCTCCACTGGCTATATCCGGGGCGGATGCAGCCCCATCGGCATGAAAAAACCCTTCCCCACCTTCATCCACGAGAGCGCCCTGCTCTACGACACGATTTATGTGAGCGCCGGCGTGCGGGGCCTGCAAATCTGCATCGCCCCGGCCGATCTGATCCGCTTCGTGGGAGCCGGACTCTATCCTTTCTGATTAAAAGCAGGCCTTGAGCACCTGCACAATGTTCCCGGGCTTGCCCATGGTGTAGAAATGCACCGCCGGAACGCCGTGCGCCAGCAGGTCGCGGCACTGGCCGATGCACCACTGCGTACCCAGTTCATACACCGCCGCGTCGGTTTCGGCCGCCCGGACTTCCCGCGTGAGGTCCTCGGGAATGTCGATGGAAAAACTGGCCGGGAGCAGCTCCAGCTGGCGTTTGTTGGAAAGCGGCTTGAGGCCGGGGATAATGGGCACGTCAATGCCTGCGGCGCGGCAGGCGTCCACGAAACGGTAGAACGCCGCATTGTCAAAGAACATCTGCGTAATGATATAATTGGCCCCGGCATCCACCTTGGCCTTCAGGTGAGCAATGTCCTCCGTGAGGTTGGCGGCCTCGAAGTGCTTTTCGGGATAGGCCCCCACGCCCACGCAGAACGAGGCGCCGATGCTGCCTTCGAAGCGGCGCACCGCACGCACCAGCTGATCGGCATGGCTGAAGCCGCCCGGCGCCGGGATAAAGCGCTTTTCCCCCTGCAGGGAATCCCCGCGCAGGGCCAGCACGTTCTCGATGCCCAGGAAATGATAGTCGTACAGCTGGCTGTAGATTTCCTCCTCGGTGATGCCCGCGCAAATGACGTGCGGCACCATCTCCACCTCCGGATAGGCGCTCATGACCGCCGCGCAGACAGCCACCGGACTCAGGCGGCTGCGCACCAGATGGCGGGTGAAAGACCCGTCCGGGGCCTGCCGGAAGGCGTATTCATCACGGTGACAGGTCACGTTGATGTAGCGCGGCGAAAACGGCATGAACTGGCCGATGGTGGACAGCAGCTGGTCTTTGCGGATGCCGTTCAGCGGCGGCACAATCTCCAGCGAGGGGAAGGGCTTTCCTGCGCCCTTGAGCATGTCGGAAATCTTCATTTCAGTAAGTGTCCTAAGAATTTGCGGGCCTCCTCGTCGGAAAGGCCCCGTGCGTGCCGGTAAGTTTCATATTGCTGCGGGCCGATGGTCTGGATGCCCGGATACCAGGCCTTCGGATGCATTACCACGAAGCCGCAGATGGAGGCCTCCGGGATCATGGCAAAGCTGTCGGTGAAGCGGATGCCCAGGCGTTCGTGCCCCGGGATGAGCGGCAGCACGGTGCCCAGGAGGCTATGGTCGGGACAAGTGGCATAGCCCAGGGCCGGCAGCACCACGCGGGTGCCAGCGCGCCGCTCCAGGTTGTGCTGCAGCCAGGCCGATGCGGCATCGGCCAGGGTAACGGTGACCGCGCGCCGCAGGATGGGATTTTCGCAGGCGGGACAGGAGCAGGAACGCGCCTCCGGGTCCTCCTGCACGCTCACGGCAAATACGCCGAAAGGACCGCTGCCCCGGGCGGGAACAAAATCGGCCAGGGACCAGCGGCGGGTAATCCCCTCGTGGGCCACAGGCTTTTCCTGCCGCAGCATGGGCAGGCGCACGCCGCCTTCCAGCACGATGGTGTCCGACTCGGCATGGGCGGATGTCAGAAGCATTCCCACACGGACGGTGGCTTGCAGGTGGGAAAGGATTTCCCGGCCCTGCTGCATATATTCATAACCGGGGTGGCCGGGGCGCGGGATGGTCCGGAGCCCGGCGGCTGCGGCAAAGAGTTTCCAGTCAAAATGGCGTTGCAACACGCGCAGCGGCACTTCGCGCACGGGCATGCTGCGCCAGGGGCAGCCCTGCAGATGGCCGATCAGGTCGGCCATGACGGCTTTCCCTCCGGCCCCCTCGTCATGCCCGGCCCCTTCGTCATGCCCGGCTTGACCGGGCATCTCATTGCCGCCGTCATGCCCGGCTTGACCGGGCATCTCCTCGCGCTGGCCATAGCTGCGCCGCAGCGCCTCCTGCGCCGCATGCTGCTGCGCCTCGAAGGCCTCCCGGTCCATGAGACAGCGCTTGAGCAGCACCGCCGAGGCCGAAGCATCACTCCCATGGAACACATGCGGATAGAGCGGAGCCAGTTTAACGGCCGTATGCAGGGCCGATGTGGTGGCGCCACCCACAAAAAGCGGCGTGGAAAGCCCCCGGCGGGCCATTTCCCGGCACAACTCTTCCATCTGGAACAGGCTGGGCGTAATGAGGCCGCTCACCGCGACGGCAAAGGCCTGTTCGGCCTGAGCCCGGTCCAGGATGGTATCCCGGTCCACCATCACCCCCAGGTCCACGATATCAAAGCCGTTGCAGCCCAGCACGATGCCGGTGATGTTCTTGCCAATGTCGTGCACGTCTCCCTTCACGGTGGCCAGCACCACCTTGGGACGGCTGCTGCTGCTCTCCGAGGCCTCGAAATAAGGCTCCAGCACCCCCACGGCCTCGCGCATCACCTTGGCACTCTTGACCACCTGGGGCAGGAACATCTTCCCTTCCCCGAAGCGTCGGCCCACCTCTTCCATGGCACTCATGAGCGGGCCTTCAATCACTTTCACAGCGCTGCCCAGCTCGCCCAGCGAGTCCAGCACCGCCTGGGAAAGTCCCTCGCTGCGTCCTTGCAGCAGGCACTGGGCAATCTGCTCGGCCGGCGCCAGATGCACCTGCCGGGCGGCCCCGGAAGCCTGCTCTCCGGCAGGTCCGGCCGCCACGCCGGCCGCCAATTCCAGCAGCCGTTCCGCCGCAGCCTCGTCCCGGCACAGGATGACATCTTCGGCCGCCTGGCGGAGGGACGGCTCCACCGCGTCATACGGCAGCAGCAGGCCGGGATTCACAATGCCCATATCCAGTCCGGCCTGCACGGCATGGTACAGAAACACCGCGTGCATGGCCTCCCGGACGGGGTTATTGCCCCGGAAGGCAAAGGAGAGGTTGGAGATACCGCCCGAGGTATAGCAGCCCGGGAGATTCTTTTTGATCCAGCGCACCGCCTCGATGAAATCGATGCCGTAGCGCGCGTGTTCGGCAATGCCCGTCCCCACCGAGAGGACATTGCAGTCAAAGATGATATCCTGCGGGGCAATCCCCGCCCGGGTGAGCAGCCGGTAGCTGCGCTCACAGATTTCGATTTTCCGTTGGAAAGTGGTGGCCTGCCCTTCCTCGTCAAAGGCCATTACCACCATCGCCGCACCCAAACGCTTGATTTCGAGCGCCTTATCGATAAACGCCTCGGGGCCTTCCTTGAGCGAGATGGAGTTGACGATGCATTTGCCCTGGGCGTTCTTGAGGCCGGCGAGCACCGCCCCCCAGTGGGAGGAGTCAATCATGAGCGCCGCCCGGGCCACGGCCGGATCGCCGGAAATGTAGCGCAAGAACGCCTCCATCTCCTTGGGCGCATCCAGCATGGCGTCGTCCATATTGATGTCAATCACCCCCGCGCCGCCGTCAATCTGATGCGCCGCCACCTGCAGGGCCTCTTCATACTGGCCGGCGGCTATCAGGCGCGCAAACTTGCGGGAACCCGCCACATTGGTGCGTTCGCCGATATTGGTAAAATTGTTTTCCGGATCCACCGTCACCACTTCCAGGCCGCTCACTTTGAGCCGTTTATCCGGCTGCGGGAGCGGACGGGGCGGGTGTCCCTGGGCCAGCGCGGCCATGGCCCGGATGTGCTCCGGCGTGGTACCGCAGCAGCCGCCGATGATGTTGACAAAGGGCAGCATGGGCACCATAGCGGCCGCCATATCGTCCGCGTCCAGGGTATATCGGCCCAGCTCGTCGGGAAGGCCGGCGTTGGGGTAGCAGATTACGGGGACGTCGCAGAAGCGGGAAATGTCCTCCAGCAGGGGGCGCATCTCGGCCGGGCCCAGGGAACAGTTGATGCCGAAGGCGAGCAGGCGGGCATGGCGCACCGCCGTGAAATAGGCCTCCAGCGTCTGTCCGGTAAGGGTTCGGCCGCTGCGGTCCGAGGCCGATGCAGAGATCATCACGGGGATGTCCCACTGGGCCGCGGCATAGAGCATGGCCTTCGTATTGAGCGCGTCAAAGCCCGTTTCCAGCAGCAGGCAATCGGCCCCGCCCTCCACCAGGCCTTTTATCTGTTCCTGAAAGGTTCGGGCGAAGTCGTCAAAGCTGTACGGCCGCCAGGCGGGCCGGTTCACATCGGGCGCCAGGCTCAGCGAATGGGTAGTGGGGCCTATACTGCCGGCCACCCAGACCTTGCGGGGGGCGGCGTCGGCGGCCTCCCGCGCCAGCCGGGCGGCTTCCCGGGCCATGGCCCCGGCCTTGTCGGCGCAGCCGTATTCGGCCTGCGAAATGGCGTTGGCGCTGAAGGAATTGGTCTCGATAATGTCGGCCCCGGCGGCGATATAGGCCTCATGGATGCCCCGGATGAGCTCCGGACGCGTAAAGTTCAGCATCTCCGGATTGCCATGCCAGTCCTCTTCCGGCGGCGCCTGCCGCTGGATCATGGTCCCCATGGCGCCGTCCAGCACAAGGATGCGGCTCCGTATGGCTTCTTCGATTGACATAAACCTTCTCCGGATTGCAAATGTAGGAAAAATACGGCAATTTGGCGTTATTTTGTATATTTGAACGTCGGAATTCATAACGCCATGAAAACCATCATTTCCTTTATCGGAATTTTCCTGCTGGCCTCCACCCTCGCCAGCGCACAAGACATAGAGAATACCTTCTGTTCTAAAAAGTTCGAAGTTACATCTAATAGACCAGCTACGGCTGCAAATAAGGGTTTTTGCAAAGTAGGAGATATTGACTATGAAGCTATTGTCAAAGAGTTTGGAACTCCTGATGAGTTTCCCACGTTAGAACAATCCAGAGCCATCCCTTTCGGGGCCGACGAGAAAGTTGCAACCGCTGTTTATTATAAGGACGGAAAAAGAGATTGGCTCGGGTTCGGCAATAATGTGTTTGACTGTTTCCACCTCGAATCTAACCGGTTTATTGTTTTAAAATGCGCAATTCCTGGAGGGATAAGGATAGGAGACAACGTCTCAAAAATTAGAGCTAGTTTGCCGAAAACAATGGCTCCTGAATTCAATAACTGGAACCCGGCTAATAACCATTACGCATATAATGAACTGTTCAATACTGAAGAGCCTGATAAAAGGTCATTTATTATATATGCAGGAGGGAAAAAAGAAGAGGGCGTGTTTTTCGTTGCGGATTATGTCTATGTCATTGAGGCCGAAAACGATGTCATCGTAGCTATTGATTACGACTGCTCGGATTATTAAATACAATGGCCGAAGCTACTGCTACACATGCTCCACTTCGGGGTGGAGGGTAATGGCATATTTGGCCGCGACGGCATCTATCACGCGCCGTTCCAGGCCGATAATCTCTTCCGGCGATGCTTCGCCGCTGGCGTTCACGATAACGAGAGGCTGATTCGGGTACACCTGGGCTCCGCCGTGGCGCACACCCTTGAAGCCGCACTGCTCGATCATCCAGGCAGCCGGGACCTTGATCTGGTCTCCCACCACGTAATGCGGCACCTGGTAGTCCGGACCATTGTCCTTTTGGGCAATCTTCACAATCCGGGCAAAGTGCTCCTGGCTGATAACGGGATTGCAGAAGAAACTTCCGGCCGATCCGGTGACCGCCGGGTCCGGCAGTTTCTGTTTCCGGATGCCGATGATGGTGTCCCGGATGAGTTGCGGGGTGAGCGGCCCTTCCGGCAGCGCTTTCCGGATGCCTCCGTAATCCAGGACGGGGTTGGGCGTCTTTGAAAGCCGATAGGTAACGGCAGTAATGATGTATCGGCCTTTCCAGTCGGTTTTGAAGCGGGAGGTTCGGTAACCATAGGCGCATTGGGCCGGGTCGATGGTCACAAAACGCCGTTCCAGCAGGTCCCAGGCACGGATGGAGGCAATGATGTCCTTGGCCTCCACGCCATAGGCGCCAATGTTCTGCACGGCGCTGGCTCCCACTTCGCCGGGAATGAGCGAAAGGTTTTCCGGCCCCCAAAGGCCCTCCTTCGCCGCCCAGGCGCAGAAGTCGTCGAAGACTACGCCCGCCGGCAAGGTAGCAAGGAGATACCCGGTCGGGGCCGGGCATGACGAAAGGACTTCTTGACCGGCAAGCCCCATATGCAGCACCGTGCCAGGGAAATCGGCCGTGAAGAGCAGGTTGCTGCCGCCGCCCAGCACCATGACGGGCTGCGGCAGGGCATCCCAGTCCAGCGCGGGGAGGTCGGCCTCCCCGGTCACTTCCACAAACAAGGCACAGCGCACCTTCATCCGGAAGGTGTTACGGCCCGACAAGTCGTAATGCGCGTGCCTTGTTATCACTTTTTACTCGGAAGCGGAGAGGTTCAGGGCAATCTGGAGCTCGTCCAGCTGCACCTGGTCAATCTGGGACGGGGAGTCAATCATCACGTCGCGGCCCTGGTTGTTCTTGGGGAAGGCAATGTAGTCGCGGATGGTATCCTGGCCGCCCATGAGGGCGCATACGCGGTCGAAGCCGAAGGCCAAGCCGCCGTGAGGCGGGGCGCCGAACTTGAAAGCGTTGATAATGAAACCGAACTTGTACTCGGCCTCTTCCGGGCCGATGCCCAGCACCTCGAACATGCGCTTCTGCATGTCGGCATTGTGGATACGGATGGAGCCGCCGCCCAGCTCGTTGCCGTTGAGCACGAAGTCGTAGGCGTTGGCGCACACGCGCTCCAGGTCTTCTTTCTTGTCGCTGTAGAACCATTTTTCATGCTCCGGCTTGGGGGCGGTGAAGGGATGGTGCATGGCGTAGAAACGCTGGGTTTCGTCGTCCCACTCCAGCAGCGGGAAGTCCACGATCCACAGCGGAGCGAACTCCTGCGGATTCCGGAGGCCCAGGCGGCCGCCCATTTCCAGACGCAGCACGCCCAGCATGGTCTGGACCTTGCGCTTGGCGGCGCCGCTCATGATGAGCATGAGGTCGCCGGGCTTGGCCTCGGCGGCGGCGGCCAGCCTGGCCAGGTCGTCGGCCCCGTAGAACTTGTCGATGGAGCTCTTGAAGGAGCCGTCGGCATTCACTTTCACGTAGATGAGGCCCTTGGCGCCCACCTGCGGACGTTTCACCCATTCGGTGAGCTCGTCCAGCTGCTTGCGGGTATAGTCGGCCGCGCCGGGGACGCAGATGGCGCCAATGTAGGCGGCCTCGTCCAGCACGCTGAAGCCCTTGCCCTTGGCCAGATCCGTGAGCTCGTGGATGGTCATCCCGAAGCGCACGTCCGGTTTGTCGGAGCCGTATTTGTCCATGGCATCGTACCAGCTCATGCGGGGCAGCGGGTTGGGGATGTCCACACCCAGCACGTTCTTGAACAGGGTGCGCATCATGCCCTCGAAGGTGTTCAGGACGTCTTCCTGCTCCACGAAGGACATCTCGCAGTCAATCTGGGTGAACTCCGGCTGACGGTCTGCGCGGAGGTCTTCGTCGCGGAAACAGCGCACAATCTGGAAGTAGCGGTCGTAGCCTGCCACCATCAGGAGCTGCTTGAAGGTCTGGGGGCTCTGCGGCAGGGCATAGAACTGGCCGGGATTCATGCGGGAGGGCACCACGAAGTCGCGGGCGCCTTCGGGCGTGGACTTGATGAGATAAGGGGTCTCAATCTCCATGAAACCCAGGCTGTCCAGGTAGTTGCGGGCCTCGTGGGCCACTTTGTGCCGAAGGGCCAGGGCGCGCTGCAGCGGGGCGCGGCGCAGGTCCAGGTAGCGGTACTTCATGCGGATGTCCTCACCGCCGTCGGATTCTTCCTCGATGGTGAAGGGCGGGGTGACGCTCTTGTTCAGGATATTGATGGCCGACAGTTTGATCTCGATGTCGCCGGTGGGCATCTTGGGGTTCTTGGCCTGGCGTTCCACCACTACGCCGGTGGCCTGGATCACGAATTCGCGGCCCAGGGACGTGGCCGTTTCCACCAGGGCGGCGGGCGCATCGGCCTCTACCACCAACTGGGTGATGCCGTAGCGGTCGCGAAGGTCAATGAAGGTCATGCCGCCCAGTTTACGGGCTTTCTGCACCCAACCGGAGAGCGTTACCTGCTCCCCTTTGTTTTCCAAGCGGAGTTGCCCGCAAGTGTGAGTTCTGTACATATAGTTGTTTAAGTTATTTCCAACCAACAAAGATACTATTTTTTAGGGTCAAAAAAAAACCGCCCCTTCGGGGGCGGTAAAACTGCGCTTTTACGCCGTTAGAAAGACAGGCGCAGGCCCACGCCGGGGGCCATGGCATAGCCGTTGGGGGTGTGCACGGGCAGCACCATGGGAGACCACTCGAACTGATAGGCAAGGCCGGCCTTGGCCAGGTCGTCCTCGTACAGGCTCTTCACCTTGGCCACCTTGAAGGCATTGGAGATGGAAGCGATTTCACTGAGGAGACAGATGATGGAACCCACCGTCAACAATCCACCGCCCACGATGACAGGCGCTTCACCGGAGCCGGGGGTTTCCTGTTCTGCCAGGGCACCCGCCAGGGCCAGACCGTAACCGGCACCCATCACGGCAGAAGGAACCACTACCGTCGTGAGTATATACTTGACACCCAGGCCGGGTTCCCCCATGGTGAACTGGGCCAGACCCGGAAGAATCAGATTCAGCCAGGCCCTTCCGGTGCCGTAGGCGGGATCATCCAGTTTACGGTAATCGCTTCTGTCATAGTGCCGTTTCAGGTTCTTGTACTTGAGACCGGCACGCAGATTGGCTGCGTTGTCAATGAACAGGTTGGAGGTAGCGTCAAAATCGGCCTGGCTCATGATGAGCATTTCTCCCGGGGAGAAGGCATCCTGGGCCTGAACGGTAATCTGACTGGCCAGCAACATGGCAAGGGCTGCGCCCAAAAGAAGAATAGCTTTTCTCATAATGTTATTAATGGTTAGTGGTTGTTCTTTGGGCAAATATACGTTTTATGCACAAAAAAACAAAAAATCTTCATAGCTTTGTATCATGATGGAAGTTCGCGCCAAAAAAGCCCTCGGGCAGCATTTTCTCACAGACCAGAAGGTGGCCCGTGCCATCGTCGACGCACTGCACGGGGGGCTCCCCGTATTGGAGGTGGGGCCCGGAATGGGTGTTCTCACCCAGTATCTGTTGGAAAGGGCCGATATCGACCTCCGCCTCATCGAGCTGGATTCGGAGAGCGTAGATTACCTCCTCACGCACTTCCAGGGCATGCAGGGCCGCCTCATGGAGGGCGATTTCCTGCAGCTGAAACTGGAAAAGATCTTCCCGGAGCGCTTTGCCATCATCGGCAATTTCCCCTACAACATCTCCTCCCAGATCTTCTTCAAGGTGCTGGACTACAAAGACCGCATTCCGGAAGTGGTGGGCATGGTGCAGAAGGAAGTGGCCGAAAGGATTGCCGAAAAGCCCGGCAGCAAAACCTACGGCATCCTGTCCGTGCTGCTGCAGGCCTGGTACGACATTGAATACCTGTTCTCGGTGGGCTCCGGCTGCTTTGCTCCGCCGCCCAAGGTGGAGAGCGCCGTGATCCGCCTCACGCGGAATGCCCGCACAGACCTGGGCTGCGACGAGACCCTGTTCCGGACCGTGGTGAAAACCGCCTTCGGCCAGCGCCGCAAGATGATGCGAAACCCCCTGAAACCCCTCGCCACCGCCAAAGCCACCCGCGAAGGCTGGACGGCCGATGAGTTGTCGGCCTTCCTCGCCCAGCCCGTCTTCTCCCAGCGCCCCGAACAGCTCTCCGTCGAAGACTTCGTCGCCCTCACCAACCTGCTGGCGTAGGTTTCGGCCGCCACACAGCCCGTTTTTGTTAAGTTGTTCATTATTAGCATAGTATGCGTTTCCCTTGCGGTCAGAACGCCGCAAGGGGATTGCATATTTCATTGATTCTAAGCGTGTTAACGAAAACGCTTTTAGCGAACCGACGTGCTTGTTTTAACGTGTAATGATAGCCACTTCGACCGTCAAAGTTCTGATACCAGCGGCCTGGAGAACGGTGAAGGGATTTTCTCCTGGGAACTCTGATAGGAATGCTCGCCTAAAAAAGTATAGACACTAACCCCTTCCAGCAGGGCTTCGTAGAGGTATTCGGTCATCGTGTTATCCTTATAGATGTAGCCGTACATAGTAGTAAGCTCCTCATCCACATAATAGTCCCTTCGGACAAGCAGTTGATCTTCGTTATAGGTGTAACGGTTGGTGATGGTGTGGGTGGATTGGGAAGAAGACTTCACTACGGTCTCGGCTTGCCGTCGGCCGGAATCCCGGTATGTCGTGGTTTCCTCCTCCTCAATTTCCTTATCGGACGCCCCATACAGACCTTTCGTTAAGGTATACGTATGCACCGTCGTGCTAAGGCCCTTATCGGCATAAGTTTTCCGCAAGATACCGGCATCCATAATACCAATATCCATAGTAAGTGCCACTGTTTCATAATGTTTTTCCTGGTTGATGCAAAGATAGGAAAAATCTGGCTTTGCGCCTTATTCCCCTTCACCCACTTAGAAAGCAGTCACTCAAGCCAGCGAATTAGCCTTCGAGCTGGCGGCGAACATTGTAGTAGGTTTGACGGGAGCCGAAGCCGGAGGCGGCGATGATTTCGGCAATGGGGCGGGCGGGCTGCTCTTCTTTCAGGCGGGCGGCGCAACGGAGGCGGCAACGGTTCACGTAGGCGAAAAAGCCGCCCAGCCGATCACTCAACACCCGGGACGCATAGGTGCGGTTCACGCCGATGCCACGGGCCAGGACGCCCAGCGTAAGATGGCTGTCCAGATAGGCCTGGCCGTCCTCCACAAACGCGCGGATGGCGCGCTCGATCTCTTCCTGCCGCTCCGGGGAAAGCACCTCTTCCTCCGGCTCCGCAACGGCCGCCGATGCCGGTTTGGCCAGCTGCGCCTCGGCCTTGTCGCCGGTTTCCAGCTGCTCCACATCCATGGCCCGGTGCGTGGACAGAACGCCAATGAGGACCACCACGCCCAGGACCGAGAGAATGAGCAGCCCCACGGAAAGGGCCACCGGCGTGGCGATATAGGCGGCTATCCAGCTGGCCGCCAGGTGCAGTACCGGAACACAGAGCACTCGCTGGGCATATTGCTGCGGGAAGTCTTCCGGGGTAGAATAATTAGCTTCCGAGAAACGGCGGAGGGCACGGCCAATCATCCGCAGGGCCAGGACAAAGCACAGCAGAAAAGCCAGCGACAGGACCGCGGCGATGGAGACGAAAATCCGCATAAAGAGTCCCTGCAACTGGCAGCCGGGGATGAGGGTGAGCACAAAGGAGGTCCCGTTCATCAGGGCAAAGGGCACGGACAGGCCGATGATGGGCTTACGCCACCAGGTAATCTGGAGCACCTTGCCAAAGTAGCTGAACATGATGGCGGCACAGAGGAAAGGCGAGCCCAGGATCATGAGCTGGCGCACCAGCAGGATGGCATCGGCATCCGTGGGCATAAACGCGGCGGGCAGCAGCACCAGGTTGGATAAATAGCAGAAAACCAGCGTCTTCCACGCCGGATAGTAGTAATCGGCATGCCGGGCATAGGGTTCACACTTATGCCCGCAGCGCACCGCCGCGACGATGACGCTGGCGGCCACATAGACCGCAAGCGACATGCTGAAAACCAGATCCTGCTGAGAATACATGACGACCTTGCAAAAAAGTCGGCACGAAGATACAAAAATTAACCAAACACCCAACCGCAAATGCTAAAAAAAATGCCCCGGGCGTACTTTAAACCTTAGAACTGGAAATAGATGAAGGTTTGGAGGTCGGCGGTGATGAACTGGTAGAAGAACACCACGATGAGCGCCACCACAAGGGCCATCACAACCAGGGGCAGGCGGGCGAAAGCCAGCCGGTACGTGCGCTTGAAGCGCTCCGGCAGCCAGTGGATGATCATGCCCAGCACAAAGAGCAGGAGCACCTGCCAGTGCGCGGCGGCCATGTCGGGCACCAGCCCCAGCTCCCAGGTGCCGCCAATCTGGTTCACCATGTTCTTGGCCGTGTTCCAGGCCTGCTCGTTGGCCAGGGCCGGATCCAGGTTGGAGCCGCTGCGGAAGAACAGGCGCGTGAAGGTGATGAACACGAAGGTCTGGAAGACGTCCCAGGCGCGGGTCTCCTTGCATTTAAAAATCCATTTGACCACCGTTCCCGCCAGAATGATGAGCGTCCAGACAAAGAACATGTTCCAGACCGGATAGTGCAGGGTGAAGGAAAGGATGCCGCACAGAAGGGTTACCAGGCCGATGATGAGCAGTTTGGCCCACATGGGCCGCTTGGTCCAGATCTTATAGATGACCATGCCGATGCCGTTGAGCCCGCCCCAGATCATGAAATTCCAGCTGGCGCCATGCCACAGGCCGCCCAGCAGCATGGTGTTCATGGAGTTGATGTTGGTGGTGATGAGCTTGCGGTCGGCCGGCTTTTTCCAGGCCCAGAGGCCGATGCCTCCCGCCAGGACGCCCACGCCGAAGGCTACCCACCAGGAACCGCTCAGGAAGGAGCCAATCACCGCCACCGCCGCGATGATGATGAAGGTGGCGGGCGTGGCGTTCCGGTTGCCGCCCAGGGGGATGTACAGATAGTCCCGGAGCCAGCGCGACAGGGTCATGTGCCAGCGGCGCCAGAATTGCTGTGTGTTCTGGGCCTTGTATGGTGAGTCAAAGTTCTTGGGCAGGTAGAAGCCCATGAGCATGGCCACACCCGTGGCGATATCCGTATAACCGGAGAAGTCGGCATACACCTGCAGGGAATAGCAGAACAGGGCGCTCAGGTTCTCGAAGCCACTGAACATAAGGGGGTTCTCAAACACCCGGTCCACGAAGTTCACGGCCAGGTAATCGCTCAGGATGAGTTTCTTGAGCAAACCGTTCATGATCCAGAAGATGGCTATGCCGAACCAGCGGCGGCTCAGGTTATAGGGCTTGTGCAGCTGGGCGATGAACTCCGAAGCCCGCACGATGGGGCCCGCCACCAGCTGCGGGAAGAAGCTGAGGTAGAAGCCAAAGTCCAGGAAGTTCTCTACCGGATTGATTTTCCGGCGTTTGACGTCCACCACATAGCTCACCGCCTGGAAGGTGAAGAAGGAGATACCCACCGGCAGGATGATGGTATCCACCCGGAAGATATCGGCCCCGATGCCGGCGTTGAGCAGCTCACCCAGGACATCGTGCACCTCCAGGGACAGGCCCAGCAGGTTGTTCACAAAGTCCACCAGGAAGTAGGCATACTTGAAATAGGCCAGTACGCCCAGGTCCACCACCACGCTCAGCACCGTGAGAGCCGTTCGCCAGCGCTCGCTGCGCAGCCTGTGCAAACGCTTGGCTGCAAAGAAGTTATAGATAATGACAAAGAGCAGCAGCGCCAGAAATACCCCGCTGGTCTTGTAATAGAAAAAGAGCGAAACGGCAAAGAGGTAGCCGTTCCGCAGCAGCACCTTGGAGTGGAAGAGGGAGAAGACCGCAAACACCAGGGCGAAGAACGCCCAGAAATAGAACTGGGTGAACAGCAGCGGGTGGGCCTGGTCAAAGGACAGCAGGCTCACGAAGAAATCCCGTATGACATCCCAGACAGTCACGGTCTCAGGTAATAATCGTCCATGATGGCATCAAACAGCAAGTCTCCCAGGAGCTTATAGCCGTCGGGAGTAAAGTGCACCAGGTCACTCTGCGCCAGGCCGGCCTCCTGCCAGCGCTCCATGGAACCCGCCCCGCCCATGATGGCGTACAGGTCCCAGAACACCCCGTGACATTCGCGGGCCAGGTCGGCAAACGCCTGCTCGGCCTGGGCCGTGAAAGGATTGGGCGAGCGGCGGCGGGACGAATCGTTGATCCCGCTGAACAGGATGGCGCAACGGGGATTCACCCGGCGGACTTTCTTGATGAGCTGCCGATAATGTCCCTTGAAACGGTTCACGTCAAAATCGGTCCCCTGGATGTCGTTGATGCCGATGGAAAAGATAACCAGGTCCGGCATCACCCGGCGCAGGTCCCGTTCCCAGTCGTCGCAATTGAGCCAGCTACGGGTGGACGCGCCGTTCACCCCCGCCTCGCTCAGGGTAAAGCCGCTTCCGCTGCGGTCCAGGTAGAGACCTTTGAGGGTATATCGGCCCGCAGGACCCCGGAAAGCCACCTGCACCCAGTCGGTGTACCAGGGCAGGTCGAAGTGACAGATTTCGTCGCCGAAGACGCCCCGGAGCGTGTCTTTTCCCTGCAGCAGGAGCACGGGCTCCATGTCGCCGTAGCCCAGGACATCCACCCGGTTAAAGCTGTAGCGGTGCTGCAGCACGCGCGGCGAGCGGGGCATGAGGTCAATGACCACCCGGGCCGATGTGTCCCGCGCCGTCACGCCCATGCCGGTGAGACCCAGCACGCAGTCGGGCTTGAGGCACTTGGTCCCCTCCCAGTTCCCCGTGTAGGAAGAATTGTAACTGACCGGCGTATTGGTAAGGGCGGCCGAGAAAGGGAAAACCAGGCCGCGGCCTCCGTCCAGGCCATAGCGGAGCGAAAGGAAATTCTGCCGGAGCCGGTCGCTCCAGGTGCCGGCCTGCACATGCGAACCGCCCACATGGAGGATGCGCACATCGCCTCCGCCCGTGAGCAGGAGGGTGTCCAGTTTCCGGAGAAAGAGGTCAAATTCCGGCGACCTTCCCGCCGGACGCTGCAGGGCGCTCAGTTCGGTCCGTACAAAGGGATAACGCGGCATGCGACGGGCCTGGGCCGATCCCAGGGCCAGCAGCGTCAAGACTATGACACACAGGCGCTTCATGGTTTCATCGCCTCCCGGACGCGACGCTCGGGAAGGGTTTTCCGAAGCTGATAGAAGTCATAGCAGGTAAGCAGCGACCGGCTCAGGGCATCGCCAACTTTCTGGGCACCGGCCGGCGTGAAATGCGTATAATCGGCCCCGGCCAGGGCCGGGCTGTGTTTGACCCATTGCACCATGGAGTTCTCGCCGCCCATCATGCGGTAGAGGTCCCAGTAGGCCGCGTCGTTGCGAAGGGCCGTGGCCTTGAGCGAATCCACCAACTCGGGCAGATGCGGCCGCGTCACGATGCGCCCGTTCACGCTGGTCCCCATGTCCGAAGGGCCGATGAACAGGATGCGGGCCTTGGGCGCCGCCCGGTGGAAGTATTGGATCTGCTCGGCAATTTTTTCCTGATACTGCTCGATGCCCTTGGTGTTCCGGATCACCGGAATGTAATTGCCGCCGAACTGCAGGATGATGAGACCGGCATCGGCCAGGTCCATGCTCTCGGCCATGAGCGGCTCCGAAATGCGGGTAAAAATGGTGCCGGAGCAGCCCCGGAGCGGGATATTGTCCACCGCCACGCCGCTTTCGCCGTCGGCCGATACGGCATAAATCTCCGCGCTGCCCTTGAGGATGATGCTGGCTTTCTGCACCGGCCGGCCGAAGTGCCAGGTGAGGAGGGTGGCATTGTCGCGCGTGCTAACTTGAGCCGCCGGGCGCAGGGTATCGGAGACCACCTTGGCCGAAAAGGCATTGTCGGCCCGGCCATAAAGGAGGGAGACGCTGGTAAAGGCCTTGACGCCTTCGCGGGCGGTTTTGTTGCGGGTGCTGCGGAGGCTGATGGTGCCGCCGCCGCTCAGTTTCACCACCTGCGCCAGGATGCCATAACGGTTGTGACCGGCCCGGGACGTGGTGCTGTCGCCATACATGGTATAATGCGCGAAAGCGCCAGAGGCCGAATGGCTTATGCTGGCCGACGGAACATTCCCCAGCGCCGGGAACATCCCGGTTCCGCAGCCGCCGAAGCGCTCCTGCAGGGCCTGCCGCAGATCCTGCGAAATGCGGTCCATCTCAATCTGGGAATCGCCGTAATGTACCACGCGGAGCGGTCTTTCCCGCCGGCCCGCCCGCTCCATCTCGCGGAAGAGCGGATCAAAATAGCGGTAGTCGCCGCCGGGCTGGTAGATCCGGTCCGGATTTTCACAGAAGAAATCGTGGTAATACCGGAGCGTGTCATTCTGCATCCGGAAGCGCTTTTCTACGCCCTCCAGCACGGAATCCACATTCACACGGACCTCGCCGGCATCGCGCAAGGTGTGCTGCAGCGAAGCAAAGCGCAGCGTGACAGGCCCGGCCGCAATGCCATCGGCCGGCATCACCAGCCACAGCACTCCCAGCAGGGCGAACACGCCCAAAAGAAAGAATAAAACCTGCCTTGCTTTCATAGCGAATTGCAAAGGTAAGGTTTTTTTTCTTATCTAATACTTCTTGTTGTTTTTGTCGCCCCATCTCACATATGCAGATCATTTGCTGTCCACCATGCCGACAATAATAGCCGAATACGATGGCCCGATGGAAGAAATTGACCGCCAAGCCGACAAAATGGGCCGAAAATGATGGTCTGGCGGAAGAAAATGACCGTCAAGTTGACAAAAATGGCCGAAAATGATGGCCTGGCAGAAGAGATGGCCGGTCGGGGCCGGCCATGACGGGAGCAGGGTGGCCATGACGGGAGCAGGGCGACAGATGGCCGATCAGGTCGGCCATGACGGATAGGGGGGCGCTGATTCCGGAGCGAATGGGCGGAAACGGGAGTGCGCGAGGGCCCGGGGAGGGAGCGGTGACGCCGGAGGCGGCAGGACGGAGCTTGTTCGACGACGTTACGGGCTAGGCCGAAGGCCGGGGCCGTAAAAGGAGGAGTTGCGACGTCCAGCGACCGGGACGGCCCCGTTTCCGCCGGCTGAGCGAAGGAACAGCGCCCCGGCTCCGTCGGCCGACACAAGACATGTTTCTGATAAAGTGCTTATTCTTAGCAAGTTACAAAATCTCCTTGCGGTCAAAACGCCGCAAGGAGATTGTTTATTTCGCTAATTTTCAACGTGTTAACAAAAACGCTTACCGCGAACCGCCGTGCTCGCGCTTTGGCGAAAGGGGGCGAAAGCGCACAAGCGCCAAGGCCCGGAAGAATGCACTAATGCAACATCACAGTGAGGCCGGCCATGACGATGGAGACCATGCTCATGAGCTTGATGAGGATGTTAAGCGAAGGGCCGGAGGTGTCCTTGAAGGGATCGCCCACGGTGTCACCCACCACGGTAGCATGGTGCGAGGAGGAGTTCTTGCCGCCAAAGTGGCCTTCCTCCACATACTTCTTGGCATTGTCCCAGGCGCCACCGGAGTTGGCCAGGAAGATGGCCAGTACGAAACCAGCACCCAGGCCGCCGGCCAACAGGCCAATCACACCCGCAGGGCCCAGGATCACGCCCACCAGCATGGGGACGATGATGGCCAGCAGGGACGGGAAGATCATCTCGTGCTGGGCTGCCTTGGTGGAAATGCGCACGCAGGAGGTATAGTCCGGACGCTGCTTGCCTTCCAAGATTCCCGCAATCTCGCGGAACTGGCGGCGCACCTCGATAACCATCTTCTCGGCGGCACGGCCCACGGCGTTCATGGTGAGGCCGCAGAACAGGAACGCCATCATGGCACCCACGAACACACCCACCAGCACCATGGGGTTCATGAGGGTGATGTCATAATAGTTCACAATATCCATGATGGAAGCCGACACGGTATCCACCGTTCGGCCACCCACCTCCAGGACCGTCTTGCCAATATGGCCCAGACCAATCTTGATCTCTTCGATATAGGAAGCCAGCAGGGCCAGGGCGGTGAGGGCAGCCGAGCCAATGGCGAAGCCCTTGCCCGTAGCGGCCGTGGTGTTGCCCAGGGAGTCCAGGATGTCGGTCTTCTCGCGCACGGAAGGATCCAGCTCGCTCATCTGGGCGTTGCCGCCGGCGTTGTCGGCAATGGGGCCGTAGGCGTCGGTGGCCAGGGTGATGCCCAGGGTGGAGAGCATGCCCACCGCTGCGATGGAAATGCCGTACAGACCCTGCGAAAGGGTGTTCACGCTAAAGTTGAAGCCCGTGGCGAATCCATAGGCCAGCAGGATGGCGGCGCAGATGGTGACCACCGGAACGGCCGTGGAAATCATGCCCAGGCCCACGCCGTTGATGATGACGGTGGCGGGACCGGTCTGGGAACTCTCGGCCAGTTTCTGCGTGGGTTTATAGGAATGCGAGGTATAGTATTCGGTCACCTTGCCGATAATGACGCCGGCCAGCAGGCCGCTCAATACGCTCAGCGACAGCATCCACCAGTTCGCAAAGCCCAGTACGTAGAACACGCCGAAGGAAAGGACGGCGATGAGCACGGCGGCCAGGTTGGTGCCCCGGCTCAGGGAACCCAGCAGGTCCTTGAGCGAAGCGCCTTCCTTGGTGCGCACCACGTAAATGCCCAGAATCGAGAGCACCACGCCCAGGGCGGCAATCATCATGGGTGCCAGGATGGCCCGCATCTGCATGTCGGTGTCGCCGAAGAAGGCCGATGCCCCCAGGGCCATGGTGGCCAGTATGGAACCGCAGTAGCTCTCGTACAGGTCGGCACCCATGCCGGCCACGTCACCCACGTTGTCGCCTACGTTATCGGCAATGGTGGCGGGGTTGCGGGGGTCGTCCTCCGGAATATCCTGCTCCACCTTGCCCACGATGTCGGCACCTACGTCGGCCGCCTTGGTATAGATACCGCCACCCACGCGGGCAAACAGGGCCTGCGTGCTGGCGCCCATGCCGAAGGTGAGCATGGTGGTGGTGATGACCACCAGGTTCTGGGCCTCGGAGGGATCATAGACCAGTTTGAGGACCGTCCACCAGATGGCAATGTCCAGCAGGCCCAGGCCCACCACGGTGAGGCCCATGACGGCGCCGCTGCGGAAGGCGATCTTGAGGCCGCTGTTCAGGCTGCGCATGGTGGCATTGGCCGTACGGGCCGATGCGAAGGTGGCCGTCTTCATGCCCACGAAGCCCGCCAGGCCGGAGAAGAAACCGCCGGTGAGGAAGGCGAAGGGGACCCAGGGATTCTGCACGCCGAAGCCATAGGCCAGCACGGCAAAGAGCACGGCCAGCACGGCAAAGACGATAATCACCACCTTATATTGTTGTTTGAGGTACGCCATGGCACCTTCGCGCACATACTGTGCGATTTCTTTCATCGTGGGTGTCCCTTCACTTTCTTTCATCATCTGCCTGAAGAAAATCCAGGCGAACAGGAGCGCAATCAGCGCCGCCACTGGGACCAGATAAAATAAGAGATTCATACGTGTTTGGTTATTAGTTTAATGGTTTGATTAGTTCATTTCCTCTATGTGGAAGCCCTCCAGGGAGTCCATCAGGTTCTTGATGGTGTTCAGGTAGTCCCGTTGTCGCAGGCGGAGGGTGAGGTGGATCTTTCCGCCCGTGATGGAATAAGATTCCACGTTCACGCGCTGTTTCTTGAGCTTATCGGGCAGGGAAGGAAGATCGTAAGGCTTTTCCGGAACCAGGGTGAGGTCCACCACCTTTTCGTTATAATGCAGGTTCACGAAGTGCATCATCTCCAGGCAGGAGACGGTGAGGATGGTGGCGGCAATGGCCACGGGATACATGCCATCCCCGCAGGCCAGGCCGATGGCGGCCGCCACCCACAGGCCGGCGGCCGTGGTGACGCCCCGGATCACATTGCGCTGGAAGATGATGACGCCGGCGCCGATGAAGCCGATACCGGACACCACCTGCGCCGCCACGCGGGCCGCGTCGTGCTGTTTCCCCTCGAAGGCGAATTCGGAGATAATCATGAACAGGGCGCTGCCCAGCGCCACGATAAAGTGCGTACGCACACCGGCTTCCTTGGCACGGAACTCCCGTTCCAGGCCGATGATACCGCCCAACAGACCAGCCGCCAGCAGGCGGAATATGAGGACCCAGTCAATTGTCATATTACAAATATACAAATTTTAGAATAAACCTGGCGTGATGTGAAGCCACTTCAGCACCGTCTGCCCGAAAAACAGGATGAGGAGCCAGGAAAAAGTCATCATCGTGATGCCATATTTGAATGCGTCGGTCATGCTGTACTGGTTGGTGGTGTACAGCAGCGCCGCGGGTTTGCTGTTGAAAGGAAGCACGTAGCAGTGCTCGATGAGCATGGACACCGGCAGGGCCAGGCTCATGGGCGGGAAGCCGAAACGCTTCTCCACGCCCAGGGCGATGGGTACGAAGACCATGGTGCGGATGGTCTTGGACTGGAACACCAGTCCGGAATACATCATCAGGAAAGTCAGGATCAGGTAAAGCACCCAGAAAGGCGTATCGGCCGTAATGCCCATGGAATCGAAGGCCGCGTTCACCATGGTATTGGGCAGGTCGGTGGCGTTGAGGCCGCTGCCCAGGGTATAGGCACCGGCGCTGAAGAGCATCAGGTGCCAGGGAATGTCCACATCGTTCCACTTCACCACGCCGATGCCCGGAATAAGGGCGAGGACGGCGCCGATGAGGGCCACGATGGTTTCGTCAATGTTATGGAAGGTC
>JAEEGK010003041.1_pt1 | contig 41984 bp, 38 predicted proteins | sample 8958771 | NCBI WGS metagenome assembly JAEEGK01 (sample SAMN16246547, study PRJNA631951) | gut metagenome | biome: gut microbiome; feature: rumen; material: SC-attached | host: Bos | place: Iran: Karaj | collected 2018-10
GGGCCCGTCACTGCCAGCACCAGCTTCTCCACCTTTTCCGGATGCTCTGCCGCCAGGAACTGGGCGATCATGCCTCCCTGGGACACCCCCATGATGCAGGCGCTTGCGATGCCCAGGCTGTCCATGGCCTTTGCCAGATCCTTCGCCATATCCCGGATGGAGCAGCCCGCAGGCAGCGCACTGGGGCGGCTGCAGACGTAGACCGTAAAATCCTCCCAGAATCGGCGGTAAGGCCCCGCCAGGAGCCAGGCCCGCCCCTTCACCGTCATAAGCCCGTCGCTAAGGCCGGGGATCAGGACCAGCTTCCGCTCCCCGAAGCCGAAGACGGCGCAGTCCATCTCCGTGTCCCCCAGGGGCACGGACAGATTTCTCGCGTTCATCAGCGCTCGGTTTCCCATTTCTTCACCCTTCTTTCCCGGACAGGATCATCCGGATCGCCCACAGGCGGAGGCGCGGGGACAGCAGCCGGAACAAAAGCAGCAGCGGATTGCGGTTCAGCGCGTACACCGGCTTCGGATTGGGAGCGCCCAGCGCCCTGACGATCAGGGCGGCGATCCGTTCCGGCGGGACGCTGCGGGCTTCCACCTTATCCACGATCCGCCGGAAGCGTTCCGCATTGCAGGAATAGAGCTGCGTTTCGGCGCAGAATTTCGCTAGCTTTTCCGTGGAGACGGGGAGCATCCCCGTTTTTACCGCGCCGGGACGGACGACGATCACCGGATGGCCCAGGAGCTGCAGCTCCATGCGCAGGGCCTCGGCATATTTGTCCAGGGCGGCCTTCGTCACGGCATAGACGCCGGTGAAGGGCAGGACGGGCAGGGGCGCCAGCTCGCTGGTGACGATGACGATCCTCCCGCCGGGGGCCAGCAGCGGAAGAAAGTCCCGGTTGACCCGGAAGGCGGCGAATAGGTTGACGTTGAAATCCCGCAGGAAATCCGCCTCCGGCATCTCTGCCAGGGAGCCCAGGTCATAGACCCCCGCCGTGTGGATGATCCCGTCCAGCTCCCCCGCCTCCGCCCGCACACGGCGGAAGGCCTCCTCCACCGCCTCCGGCTTCGTCAGGTCCGCCGGGACCAGGGTCCAGCTCGCCGGCGAAGGGTCCGCAGCCCGGTCCAGGCCCCACACCCTGTGCCCCGCCCCGGTCAGGGCGCGGCAGAGAGCGCTTCCCATGCCCCCGGCGGCGCCGGTGATCAGATAATTCCCCATGGCCTACTCCCCTTCGTCCCCGGTTTCCGGCACCCGAAGACGGAATATGCCGTCGTAACCGGCCCCCTCATACCGTTCCGCTTCGGGGATATATCTCCCCCGTCGGTAGACGCCCAGAGCGCACCAATAATCTCCGGGCGCCAGCCGGTAGAGAGCGTCCAGGTCCTCCTCGTCTTCCATCTGCACCAGTACGGTCAGATCCCCGTCGTAAATCCGGAGCCTTGGCCCAATGCGGCTGACGTTTTCCCCCAGGGTCAGAGTCAGTTCTCCGTCCAGGATCAGGACGGGGATCTTGTCTCCATACTCCTGAATATCATATTCCACGGGCCACCCGTCACCCGCAAGAAAGGCGTGTTCTTCCTCCAGCCAGGTCGTTTCAAAGCGGTGATGCAGATAAGGAACGATGGTCGTACCGCCGCAGGTCACGGTGAGCACCGGCGCTTCCGCGCTGCCGGGTTCGCCTGGCTCCCCCGGCTCGCCGGGCTCCTCAGGCTGCGGCACGGCAATGGCGGCGGACCCGAAAAACAGTTCCCGCAGCCACCCACGGTATTCCTCGGTGATATTATAAATGTAACTGGAAGCGGGGTGCAGGAAGGGGTAAAGGAAGATGTTTTCCTCCGGGACGTCGTAGGTGGAGAGGATCTGCTTCATCTCCTCCGGCGTCACACCCCGCAGGTTCCATATTTCTTCATTGGTCTTGTTCCGGTTCGTCCCCTCCATGAGGCCGCAGCGGAGGACGCCGGGCCCCATCTGCCAGACGTAGAGCTCCAGCCCCTTGAAGGCGGACAGGCCGAAATATTCCGGGTATTCCTCCCGCAGGGCGTCCAAATCCAGCGCTTCCTCTGACGGGTCCTCCAGCGTGCCCGCCAGGCGGAACAGCCGATAGACCCGGCTGTCGTCGGAATAAGAATCCCCGGCTTCACCGGCGTCATAATAGCCCGCACCCAGGAGGATCTCCCCGCTAGCCTGATAGAACAGATCATAAAACCGCGCGTCCGTCGTGTCCGGCGTGACCGCCCGCCAGGCCAGCCGGTTCTGCTTCCGCAGGGCGGCGGCAGAATCATAGGCGGCGTAATAGCCATATTTGCCGTCAAAGCTGCTTTTCTCCGGGGTGAAGGGCTCCAGCCTGCCGGCGATCACCCATTCGCCGCCGTATTCCCCGGTGGAAACCAGCAGCTCATAGTTACTGTTGATCGCGCAGCGGCGCAGCTCCGTCCGGGGGTCCTCCCCATTTCCGGCGTAGAGGACGCTTTCCACCTCGTAATTCTTCCACAGCCAGTCCAGGGCGTTTTCCTGCCGGGAGACCCATCGGCTTTTCCACTCCATAAAGGCGTCGTCAAAGGCGTTCTCCATCCGCCAGGCCTTCCGGGCCTTGCCCCGGTCGTCGAAGCGGGTCACGACGGTGCGGTAATCGTCCTCCCTCCCCCGCAGGTGGTCAAGGCCGCTGTAATACTGATGGTGTACCAGCACATAGCTCCCGTCGGCGTAACGTAGGGTGACGCTTCGGGACAGGGCGCCCAGGGTATCCGTCCCGGCGGGGAACCGCCGCCCCCGACGGTCTTCGATCAATTCGGCCAGTTCTCCCCAGGCCTCCGGAGGCAGAGGGATATTCTCCCCCACGGAGGCATACTCCGCCGAATCGATCCCGCCGTTCTCCGGCAGGAGAACGGGCGGATCCGTCAGGAGGAACAGGGCCGCCAGGAGGCAGACGGCCACCGCCCCGGCGGCGATCCAGAAGGCGGGCTTCCGGTAGTCCAGCACATTCTTCACCCGCTGCTTCACCCCCACCTCCCCGAAGGCCAGAGGGCACAGTCCCACCGTCCGGCGGGGAAAGCTGCAGTCCAGCAGGGCCTGGGCATAGTCCGCCCGGTCCGGCGCGCTCATATCCCGCACGGCCCGCTCGTCGCAGGCCAGCTCGATATCCCGGCAGAGCAAAACGTAGGCCAGCCAGAGGAGGGGGTTGAACCAGTGGACGGCCAGGAGCAGGAAGCCCAGGGGCTTCCACCAGTGGTCCCGCCGCCGAAGGTGGGCCTTTTCGTGGGCCAGCGCAAAGGAAATCTGCTGTCTTTCAAGATGGGAGGGTATATAGACGCGCGGGCGGAAGACCCCCAGGATGAAGGGGGAGCCGATCTCATCGCAGAGGAACACGTCCTTCCGGTAGGGCGCGGAGGCCGCCGTCCGCCGCCGGAGGCGCAGATAGCTCAGGAGGGCATAGAGCAGCATCCCCAGGATCCCCAGGGGCCAGATCGCCAGCAGATAGGCGCTGGGGAGCGCCACGCTGAAATGCCGCGGGGCCGGTTCCGTTCCGTCCGCAGGCGGCTGGGTTTGCTCAAATTCCATCAGGGGCAAGGCGCCGCCGTCCGCAGCGCGCTCGATCAGGTGCCGGGAAGCGTCATAGACCTCGTTCCGGGGCATCAGGCTCAGCTGCCCCTCCGGCAACACCGGGCACAGGAGCCGCAGCGCTACCAGCAGCCAGAGAAGACAGCAGGCCCACTTCGGCGCTTTGCGAAGCGCCAGGCGCAGGAGGGCTACCGCCAGGGTCAGGATACCCGCGGAAATGCTCATGCGCAGCACCGCTGGAAACAGCTGCTTAATGCTCATCAGGATGGACGCCATTTCTCAGCCCTCCCGCCGCGCGGCGTCGATCAGCTTCCGGATCTCGTCGGCCTCCTCCTCCGTGAGCCGGTTCCCGGCGGTGAAGGCCGCCACGAAAACGGGGAGGGAGCCGCGGAAGGATGCCTCCACGATCTGCCTGCTCTTCGCTGCATAAAACGCCTCACGGGAAACCAGGGAGGTGACCACGCCGTCAGCATTCCGAAACAGGCCCTTTTCACAAAGCTTGCGAAGCACGGTATAAGTCGTTGGCTTTTTCCAATGCAGCTCCCGCGCGCAGAGCTTCACCAGCTCCCCGGAAGCCACCGGCTCATGGGCCCACACGATGTCTGCGAACCTTTCCTGCACGGTCCCCAGCTCCACATCGGCCATTTTGTCTTCCCTCCCCGGTTTATTCCGATAAACTCGCATGTTTAGTTTATTGCAATAAACCGAATTTGTCAAGGGGTCATGCGCAAGGGCGGCAGTTATTTCGCTGCCGCCCTTGACCCGCATCATCAATCTTCGCCAAGCAGCCCGATCAGCTCCCCGGCGTCCCCGTCCAAGCAGATGGACTGCCCCTCGATGACCTTCGGGCAGACCGCCTCCCCGTAGTTCAGGCAGGCATACACCGCTTTGGGGTTGTCCCTGGTCATCTGCCAGAAGGGGTATTTTATAATCACCGGGGTGTTGCCCCCGACGCCGATTTCCAGGAACAGGACGTGCCTGCCCGCCGTGCGGCGCAGGAAATCCGCGTAGGCCGCCGAGGCCCGGCGCCAGCCTTCGTCCTCCACAAAGGTATCGTCCCCCCGCAGGTTCATGCTCATCGGCCTGCCGCAGACCGGGCAGCGGGGCGCCAGCTCCCGCGGGATCGCAAGCTTGAGCGTCACACCTTCCGGGAGCGTCAGCGTTCCGTCCGGGGCGATCATGAAGCCCTGGGCTTCCAGCATCTCCCATACCGCCCCCGCGTTGTCATAGGTCCCGTCATGGCAAGGTTTGCTGCACTGCCAGAGGCCGTAGTCCCCCTGGGTGTAGAAAAGCCGCGCTTTGTCAAAGCCCGCCCGCTGAAAGCAGTGGTCCACATTGGTGGTGATGACGAAATAGTCCTTGTCCCGCACCAGCTCCAGCAGCCGTTCATAGAGTGGCTTCGGCGTGGGCATATAACGGTTAATATAGATATTCCGGCTGAAAAAGGCCCACATCTCCTCCGGGGAGTCAAAGCGGGTGAAGCCGCCGGCGTACATATCCCGGAAGCCGTATTTGGCGGCGAAATCGAAGAAATACCGGTCGAAGCGTTCCCCGGCGTAGGTATATCCCGCCGCAGTGGAGAGGCCCGCACCCGCGCCGATCACCACGGCTTCCGCTGTCCGGAGTTCCTCCATTAAGCGGCGGATGTTTTCATATCGGTCCCCGCTGCCCGCGCTGAGCCCGCCCCGGAAGGTGCGCACGGCGGCGATTCCCTTCTCGATGGTCTCCAGGTAGCCGTTGGGCAGTTCATCGTAAGAGTTTCTCATAATACCCCCTGTCCTCGTCCTTGAAGACGTTGAAGATCACCCGCTCCATACTGCCTGGATGCTCCCCCAGCCAGCGGCTGACCGTCTCCGCGGCGATCTGAGCCGCCCGCGCATTGGGAAAGCGGAAAACGCCGGTGGAGATGCAGCAGAAAGCCACGGTTTTCAGTCCCCTTTCCCGGCACAGCTCCAGCGTGTTTTCATAACAGCGGGCCAGCTCCCGTTCCAGGGCGGGGGTCAGTTCCCCCTCCACGACAGGCCCCACGATGTGGACCACCTTCTTCGCCGGGAGGTTATACCCCCCCGTCAGCATGGGCTCTGCCGTGGGCTGCTCGTAATCCCGGCCACATTTAGCCCGCAGCGCCTGCATTTGCCGGTAACACTCAGACCGCAGCTGTACCCCGGCATAGGTGTGGATGCAGTTGTCGATGCAGCTGTGCATGGGGACGAAGCAGCCCAGCATTTGAGAATTGGCGGCGTTGACGATGGCGTCCGCGGCCAGGCGGGTGATGTCCCCCTGCCAGATGGAGAGGAGGGCGGCAAAAGGATGGGCGCTGCCCGCCTCCGCCAGGGTGGGGATATCCGCCGGGGCGACGATGCCCGCTTCCCGGTTCCGCGTCTGCAGGTAGGCGTCCTGTACTTCCAGCGTTTCACCGTCCAGCTTCTTCGGCATACGGATGTTCATGAGGCTGCGCAGGATGCGCTTCTTCCCCTCCCCGTCCTCCGGCACGGGCAGGTCCCGGTATTTCCCGGAATCCGCCTTGAAGGCCTCCACCAGGTAATCCAGCCTTTCAGCCTGGGTCCCAGGTCTCTGCATGGTCATACGCCCCTTTTCTGCCGATCTCACCGCCCCAGGATCATGCGGTGCAGGATATAGTCCTTCAGGCCCAGCTTTTGCCGCAGCTCCTTTTCCAGGAAGATGTAGAAATCACACATCCGCTTCAGCTGCCCGTCCGTGGGCTTCCGCATGGCGAAGCGGGAGAGGATCACCGGCTGGCAGGCCTTCTGCATGGGCTCATGGCCGGGCGCGCTGCCCAGGAGCTCGTCCGCCCTGGCGGAGAAGCTCATGATCGTGTCCGAGGGCTGCATCTCCAGCCCCAGGAAACCCAGCTGCCGGATGATCCGGCGGTAGCATTCGTCAGCCCTGGTCCGGTTGTCCGGATAGCGGCGGATGAGGCGGTAGTAGAAATTCTCCACCTTGAAGATAAGGAGGACGGCGCGGACGCCCAGGAAGATGAGGAATGCGCCCAGGTCGCAGAGAAGAACGATCAGCACGATCCGCCACGTCCTGCTCAGTTTTCGGTCCTCGACGGTCTCTCCCGGTTCGGGCTCCTCCGGCTCCGGCTCCGGCAGCTCCAGCTTGGGGATCTCCGGCGTCACGGGCGTCTGCGCGGGCTTGGGATCCCGGACGATGGGGGGATCCGTCTCCACCAGCTCATAGAATTCCCACTCCACCGGGTCGAAATCCACCCAGCCCACGCCGTAGAAATAGACCTGGGCCCAGGCGTGAGCCGTGGCGTTGGTGGCGATATAGCTGGTGGTATCGGGCTTCCGGTCCGCCTGCTTCAGGCCGTAGCCGGTGACGTAGCGTGCCGGGAGACCGGATATGCGGGCCAGAATGGCCATGGCGGTGGCGTAATAGGTGCAGTAGCCCTCCCTGGTCTCCAGGAAGGCGGAGAGGAAATCCCGGTCCAGGGGTCCGTCCCCCGGCGTTTTGGTATATTTGCAGTTCTCGCCGATCCACTTTTCGATGGCCAGGGCCTTGTCATAGTCGTTATCGCACCCTGCGGTGATCTCCGCCGCCAGTTCCCACACGAAGGGCTCCACCAGTTCGGAAACCTCGGTGTACCGGGCCTTGATCTCCTCGTATTCCCGGTCCCTGGAGGAGGCGGCCAGCTCGATGAGCCGGTGCATATTCTCGTCGAAATCCTCCCTGTCGCGGGCAAACACCCTGGTTTTGATGACGTAATTCATGCTGATATCCGGCACTTCCAGGGTGAACAGCTCCCCCTGGGGGTTGAAATAGACGTCGGCAGGGTCGCCGTAGGAGGGCATGGTCAGCCCCTCTATCTTGCCGCCGGCAAAGAGGGAGCGGTAGCGGTTCACCAGGGATATCTCCAGGGAGGCGACACGGGTGACCTTCCCATAGGGCTCGGCTGCCTTCCCGGAGGAGGGAAGGCCCACGGTGAACACCTCCCGCCGTTTGCCCCGCCACAGGGGGCTCACGAAACGGAAGCGCCCGCCCGCCCCGGTATCGTACCAGCCGTAGCCGTTATAGCTGTCGTAGACCGCCCCGGCCAGCAGGATGGGCGTGGAGGTCTTGACCCGCATGACCGTGCGGTTGTTGGGCTCGATGTCCCCGCCCAGGGTCATGCCGTGGGGGGCCAGGCCGGAATAGCCCAGGTCGAAATTGCCTTCGCCGTAGGTCCCCTCTCCGTAGAAGGAGAAGACATCCCGCACGTCCTGCACCAGGTTCACCAGGCCCTGGGATTTCCAAGCCCCCTCCGTTTTCGGTCCGAAGGCAAAGGCGAACAGCACCACGATGGGAGCCAGGACCAGGGCGGTGAGCTGCATGGAGGCGGAAGGTATCTTTTCCTCCCGGCCCAGCTTCCGGCCGGCGCTGTGGGCATTGGTCCTCGCCAGGAGCACCAGGGTGGCGATGAGCAGCAGGGCCGCTGCCGCCAGCAATTGCTGCGAGGCGGATATATGCATCCAGTAGAGCAGTGCGCCGCTGAGGAGGACCCACACCGGAAGGAAGTGGATGCGCCGGAAAAAGATATAGAGCACCAGGGTCACGGGGAAGGAAAAGGCCAGATGCACCAAAAACAGGCTGCCGTTTTCCGAGTAGGGCAGCGTGTAGGGATAGGCCGCGCCATACCACTCCGCAAAGCCCAGGCAGTATTCCTTCACCGGCTCCCAGAAATGGAAGAAATAGACGACGCCTGCGCCGATTACGGCCGCCGCCCCGATCAGAGCCGGAGCGATCCACCAGCGGCGGGACAGGAGAAAGATCAGGGACAGGTCCACGAAGACATACAGCAGGCAGTCCAGCATGTCCGCATCCTGGCCCATGGCTGGCAGGATGGCGCAGCAGAAGGCGCAGGCCCCCAGGAGGCAGCAGACCAGCTCCGCCACGAGGGAAAGGGAGAGTTTTCCGTTATCTTTCATCATTCCGCCCTCCCTCAATCCAGCGCCACCAGCTCGGCGGCCACATCGCAGCCCACGGGCAGGCGCACTTTCGGCGTCAGCCCGTTATCGGCATGGTCGTCCCCCACCAGCACCAAGGTGACCGCGCTGAAATAAGCCGTGGCCTCGGCGACGGAAGCCTCCAGGGCTTCGCTGCAGCCTGCGGTGACGACGATGAGGGCGCTGCCGCCCCGGCAGTCCTCCAGGGGCAGGGGGCCGTCGGCAGCCGCGGGGGTGAAGGGCAGCAGCGCCAGCCATTTGCGCACCTTCTCAAAATCCGCCATATCCGGGGCTTCCTCCCCCTGGCGGACGCCCTGGGTGTCCCCCAGGGCCCGCAGGGTCGCGCTCCGGTGCCGGGCGAGACAGTGCAGGGTGATGCAGGCCGCCGCTTCGCAGACGGTGTCTGCGGCGGCAAGGGCCGCCTCCCCTTCCCCGCCGTGAGTGCAGTTGTCGATAAGGATCGCCACGTTTTCCCTGGCGGGCTGCTCGTACTGCCGGACGTAGAGTTCCCCGTGCTGGGCGCTCTTTTTCCAATGGATCTGCTTCAGCGGGTCGCCGGGACGGTAAGCCCTGGCGCCGGTCACGCTGTCGCCGCTCTCGGCGGCGCGGAGATAGCGCTCCCCGAAGAGCTTTTCATCCGCCATGTCCGCATAGAGGGACTCCGGTGCCTCCGCCCTGGGATAGACGGTGAGCTCCGGCTGGCGGTAGTATCTCAGCTTCCGCATATCAAAGCCCATGGGCAGCAGGCCGAAGATATCCGTGATTCGCATGGTGGTGATGCCGATGGGGTACACTCCCCGGTAGGGCATAGCCACCTTGAAGTCGAATTCCTTGCCGGTGAAAGGCAGGAGGCTGAAGGAGACCTGGGTGGCTTCGCTGGGGGCCGCCATCTCCACGTCCACCTTCATCATGCTGAGGGGAAAGGGCTTCTCATTGCGGATAGAGAGATGGAGGGCCGTTTCGCCTCCCTTGACGCCGACGGCATCGTCCAGGCTTTGGGTATAGGCGAAGGTCCGCAGGGTCCACTGGTTCAGCGCGAAGATGAACAGCACCAGGAGCGCCTGGGCGATCAGCAGGATGAACCAGAGGCGCATCCCCGTATACAGCCCGGCGACCAGGAATACCGGCATCAGCAGATAGAAGATGATCCGCAGGACTTTCATGAGACGGCGGGGACCTTGAGCTCCCGGATGATGGAACTGAGGACGCTGCGGCGGTTCTCCCCTCTGAGGCCGCTGCGGCGGTCCAGCACGATCCGGTGGGCCAGCACAGGCAGGGCCAGCTTCTGCACGTCGTCGGGCAGGGTGTAGTTCCGCCCGGCGAACAGGGCGCAGGCCATGGCTGCCTCCGTGAGGGCGATGCAGCCCCGGGGGCTGACGCCCAGGCTGATGCGCTCGTCCCGGCGGGTGGCCTCCGCGATCTGCACGATATAATCCAGCACCGCGTCGGCGCAGAGCACCTTCCCCCGCTCCTCCCGCAGGGCCAGTATGTCCTCGGCGGAGGCCACGGGCTCCAGGGTCTCGATGGGCCGGGCGCGCATGTTGCGCCGCAGGATGTCGATCTCCTCGGTATGGCTGGGGTAGCCCAGGCTGAGGAGCATGAAGAAGCGGTCCAGCTGGGCCTCCGGCAGGGGATAGGTGCCCGTGTGCTCCACCGGGTTCTGGGTGGCGAGCACGATGAAGGGCGTGGGCAGCGGATAGGTGGTGCCGTCGATGGTCAGCTGCCCCTCCTGCATGGCCTCCAGGAGGCTGGACTGGGTCTTGGGGCTGGTGCGGTTGATCTCGTCCGCCAGGACGATCTGGGCCATAAGGCCCCCGAAGCACACCTCCCGCTCCCCCGTCTTGGGGTTGAAGGCAGTGTAGCCCGTCACGTCGGAGGGCAGCAGGTCGGAGGTGAACTGTATGCGGGAGAAGGAGCAGTTGAGGGACCGGGCCAGGGCCGAGACCAGGGTGGTCTTCCCCAGGCCGGGCACGTCCTCGATGAGCACATGCCCCCCGCAGACCAGGGCCAGCAAAAGCTGCTCCGTCTGCTCCTCCTTCCCCACGATCACTTTCGAGATATTCTCCTTGATTTTTTCCACCAGCGCGAGTTCAGACATAGGATCACCGCCTTATTGATTTGAGTGGGTAAGTTGTTTTCTGTCTCCCCGATGAGGGCTTGGCAGACGATGCAGAGGTCTTTGTTTTCCATGCGTTTGAGTATGCTTTGCCCTTATCCGACGGTAAAGACGATGGTGAGCTGTTTCGCCAGATTCAGCTCGCTGGAAGCGTTGCCGTCGAAGAAGCGCAGCTCATAGGTCCCGGCCTTGTCGGGGGCAGTAAGGGTAACCGTCCCGCTTCCCACGCCGGGCGTCTGGTAATCGCCCCGATAGCTGTAGGAGGGCGCGTCCTCATCGGCTACGCAGATCCACGCACTGTGATCCACCAGCCACTGGGTCACGCCGCTGTAGGTGACCACGATGCTCTCCCCCGGCGCATAGCTCTTTTTGGGGATCGACATGGCGACGTCCTTCGTCAGCTCGCTGTGTTTGACGGTAAAGGGGATGGTGAGCCGGGTCACCAGGTTCAGTTCGCTGGAAGCGCTGCCGTCGAAGAAGCGCAGCTCATATTCGCCTTCGTCAAAGGGGGCGTTGAGGGTCACCGTGCCGCTGCCGATGTCCGGCTCCTGATAGTTGTTCTTATAGCTGTAGGACGGCGCGCCCTTGTCCGCCACGCAGATCCACGCCAAGTGATCCGCCAGCCACTGGGTCACGCCGCCGTAGGTGACCACGATGGGCTCCTCCGGCGCATAGAGGGTCTTGGGGACCGACATAGTGACGTCCTTCGTCAGCTCGCTGTGCTTGACGGTGAAGGGGATGGTGAGCCGGGTCACCAGATTCTGTTCGCTGGAAGCGCTGCCGTCGAAGAAGCGCAGCTCATACTCGCCCTCGTCAAAGGGGGCATAGAGGGTCACCGTGCCGCTGCCGATGCCCGGCTCCTGATAACCGCTCTTGTAGCTGTAGGACGGCGCATCCTTGTCGGCCACGCAGATCCACGCCTCGTGGTCCACCAGCCACTGGGTCATGCCGCTGTAGGTGACCACGATGGGCTCCTCCGGCGCATAGAGGGTCTTGTCCACATGCAGGGTCACGTCCTTGTTGAGCTCCGTATGGACCACGGTGAAGGGGATGGTGAGGGCGGTCACCAGGTTCTTTTCGCTGGAAGCGCTGCTGTCGAAGAAGCGCAGCTCATATTCTCCCTCGTCAAAGGGGGCATAGAGGGTCACCGTACCGCTGCCGATGCCCGGCTCCTGATATCCGCCCTTATAGCTGTAGGAGGGTGCATCCTTATCGGCCACGCAGATCCACGCGTCGTGATCCACCAGCCACCGGGACACGCCGCTGTAGGTGACCACAATGGGATCCTCCGGCGCGTACACCGTCTTCGGGACGCTGACGGTCACATTCTTTGTCAGCTCCGGCCGCTCCACCGTGAAGCGGATGATGGTGCTGCGGTCGAGGTTTTCCTCCGAGGAGGCGTTGGCGGAGAAGAAGCGCAGCTCATACGTGCCGTCGTCGTAGGGCGCGGTGAAGGTGACCGTGCCGCTGCCCACGCCCGGCTCCTGATAGCCGCTCTTGTAGCTGTAGGACGGCGCGTCTTCATCGGCTACGCAGATCCAGGCCGTACGATCCACCATCTCCTGGGTGACGCCGGAATAACTCACGGTGATGGTCTCCTCCGGAGCGTAGCGCGTCTTGCTGACGCTGAGCTGGACGGTGTTGCCCTTCGTCGCGGGCACGGCGGGAAGCTCGCCCCGGCCGGACCTGGTGGAGGCGTCGTCCGGCGTGCTGGGCCCGGTGCCGGAATCATAGCCGCCGGAGCCCTCGCCGGAACCGCCGTGGTTTTCATAGACAGGCTGCCCGTCCACATAGAGCGTGTCCCTGCCGGGATCCGCGCCCCTGGTGACCAGGCTGCCGTGGTCGGAGCCCGCGGTCACGCCGATGCCGGAAACGGTGCCCGACAGGGTGACGGAGCTGGGTCCGCTGTCCTCCTCCATGGAGGAGCGGACTTCGATGGTGTAGGTCGCGCCCTGCTCCCCGCCGGGGATGGTCACCGTTCGGACGGCGGAAGCATCCTCCAGCTGCAGGTACACGGAGGAAGCCGTGGTGGTGACGCTGGCGGTCTGTTCCTTCTCCGTCAGCTCCACCGTGAATTCCCCGGCGCCTGCATGCTTGACGGAATAGCTGTGGCCCGGCAGCCAGATGGTGGTCTCCGTGCTGGGGATCCCGGCTTCATCCAGCAGGATGCCTACGTTCCGCATGGGGTAGGCGCCGGGCTTATACACGGTCACGCTGCCATTACGTACCTCCGCCACGGCAGAGCCGTAATCATCGTAGATCGTGGCGTCGTCGCTCACGGTCATGAACAGCATGTCGGAGGTGACAACGGCGCCCTTCCGGTTCTGCCAGCCCTGATAGTAGTCGCTGTAGGGGATGTAGGACATATTGCCGTTGGAGCTGGACCAGACCATATCATAGGCAATGGGATAGCTCCAGCCGGTATAGTACCCGCCGCTCCCCGTCAGGGTGATATAACAGTAGTCCATGGGATAGTTGGGGTCATAGACCAGTACGCGGGTCTCGCCGGAGCTGACCTCCACCACGTCGTAGCCCATGATGGCATGGCCGCCCTCCGGGCCCCAGACGCACACCAGCACCGGCGCTTTCCCGCTCTCGCGGGCTTCCTTCACCGCCTCAACGAGGCCGCCCAGGTCGTTCCAGTGTTCCGCTTTAACTGCGTTCAGTTCCTCGGAAAGCTGGGTCACGTGCAGCGCCTCGATGAACTGGGTCAGGCTTAGGGACAGGGTCTTGTTGCGCTCCGTGACGCGCAGGCTCCTGGGGGCGGAGGCCTGGTTATTGAAGTCGCTGGGGCTGATGCCGTTGCCGTATTGGTACAGGATGCCGGCGGTGGACACCATGCCGTAGCAGTTGCCGCCCCAGTCGCCGAATTTCTCGTACATCTTCTGGGCGCTGATCTCGTCCCCATAAATCAGCCGGAAGATCTCCATGGGAATGCGATAGGGGTCGGGATAGTTGAACGCCCCCTGGGTATTGGCGAAGGAATAGGAAAGATTGGCGAGGATATCGTTGGCCGGTTCCGGCACCTGGCCGTCGTACATGGCGTTGTAGGCGATCTGGCAGGCTTCGTCCCGCGTCACCGGCTGGGAGGGATCGAAGTCGGCGATGCCGTTGTACAGCTGCTCTGCCGAGGCCAGATTGGCGACATTGGTGGCCCAGCCGCTGCCCTGCATGCCGCTTTCCACGGCGTCGTAGCCCAGGCCGGTGAGCAGCATCTTGCTCCAGGCGGTGCCGGTGAGCTTGCCTTCGGGGTTGAAGGTCCCGTCCCCCAGGCCCGCTACGATCTCGTTATAGGCGCAGTAGGCCACATACCCGGCATACCAGGCGCTGGGGCGGACGTCGCTGAAATCCGCAAAGCCGTCGGGGCTGCCGCCCAGGATCTTGGTGAGGATGGTGCTTGCCTGGGCCCTGGTCAGGGTCTCCTTGGGGCGGAAGGTCCCATCCTCGAAGCCGTTGATGATGCCCTCCCGCGAGAGCACCGCCACCGCTTCCTTATAGGTGATCTCGTCCTTGTCCCTGTAATTCAGGTCCACGGCGGCGGCAGGGACCATGAGGGACAGCATGAGGGCAAGGACCAGCAGCAAAGTGATCGTCCGCTTTTTCATTTTGCATCCTCCTATAGGTTTTCTTGGTTATTACAATATCATAAATCACGGAAATAGTCATCCCTTTTTCCCGTTTCTGCGCCGCTTGCGCAGGGCGGCGGCGCCTTGGATCCTTGACAGCTCTCCCGACAGAGTTATATAATGATTTAAATGATTGGAGGTGTCCCGATGAAAAAGGTCATCATTCTCTGGTCCAGTCCCAACACAGACGGGCTCACCGCCGCCGCCAAGGACCGGCTGCTGGCCGGGCTGCAGGCCGGAGGCGCGGAAGTCCGGGAAGTACAGCTCAATAAGCTGAAGCTCGAACACTGCCATGCCTGCGCCGGCGGCTGGGGCGCCTGCCGCGAGAAGGGCAGCTGCATCCTGCCGGATGATTTCATGCCTCTCTATGACGACCTGGCCCAGGCGGACGGCATCGTCTTCGTCACCGCCGTGTATTTCCACGACCTGACGGAATGCTTCAAGGCGCTTCTGGACCGGCTGCGCCGCTGCGACGCCTTCACCGCCCGCAGGCTGGCGGACAAGCGCTGCCTGCTGGCCGCCTGTGCCGGGGGCACCGGACAGGGCACCAGCGAATGTCTCAGCCGGCTGGAATACACCCTGAAGCACATGAACATGCGGGCCTATGACCGGCTGCCGGTGAACCGCTTCAACCGGGAGTACATGCTTCCCGCCCTGGAAGCCGCGGGCAAAACCTATGCCGAAAGGCTGGAGACGGGCTTCGACATGTACTACTGAGAGCAGCAAAAAGGCGGAGCGCTTTCGGCGCTCCGCCTCAGACTGTAGACGAACCCATGATTCAGGTTTTCGATAAGCATGGGGGATTTGTGAAGGGGGCGGAGAGACCCCCTTCACGTTATATCCTTGCAAAATCAGAAAACATTTTCTGATTTTGCTCTCAAGCTGTCGACACTTTGTCGACAGCTTGAGGCGGAGCGCTTTCGGCGCTCCGCCTTTTCCTATTCCTCACTCGTGATGCGTTTCTATCTCGCCACCGTTGGACAGGTCCTTCCCCTTCAGGAGCATCAGCTTTTCCGCCAGCAGGCGGGCAAAGCCCCCCATCACGGCGCTCATGGCGATCAGGTCCTCCGTCCGTTCCGTGGCGATCTCGCTGCTCTCCCCTTGATGCAGAAGGATGGGGCCCGCCATTTCCCGCACCTGCTCTGCGAAGGCCTTGGCGGCGATGCCGTGCCGCCTGGCAAAGACGGTGTAGGTTTCCCGCAGTTCTTCTTTGCTCAGGCCCATAGGGATCAGATTGGTGATCATGCTGAGGCTCAGGCTCTGCTTCAGGGACAAAATGATGAGCAGATAGGCGATATGCTCCCGGTAATAACGTTTCTTCGCCGGCTCCGGCATCACCTTGGTGCGCACATAGTTGTTGATGGTGGCGGCGGTAATGAATTGCTCCTCCTTCAGTTCGGGGGGCAGATAGTCCAGATACCGGCGCAGAAGGTCGGTCAGCTGGTTCATATACAGGCCGATATCCGGGATATCCTCCCAATCCGGCAGGTGAAAACTCTTCAGATATTTTTCCCAACGGCGGAGCTTTCCGGCAACCAATTCATTACAGTAGGCCATATCCTCGCATCCTCTCTAAGGTCATTATACCACCGCTCTTAATATTTCACAAGAGGAAGCCGCGGCTTTTTGCCGGTCATGTGAGAATCGAGACGACATTTCCTGATGGCGCACATTAGGACTTTCGTCAGTCCACCCGTTCTTTTGATTTTCCGGTTGCAAAAAACTACAAATATGGTAGGATAAGTTTTTGCGGGGAGGCAATTGCCGCCCGCTCCGCCGAATAGCGGCGGGAATACTGTCGGAGCGTCCGCTCCGGGAAAGCGTCCGATCATGAAAAAACTCACAGCTCTCCTCCTGGCACTGATACTGCTGGCCTCCCTGAGCGCCTGCAAAAAGGCGGAAACCAAGCCCGCGGAACCCACGCGGATCATGACCCTCAACGGCACCACCGGCTTCGGCATGGCGGGTCTCATCGTCGAAAACGCCGCGTCGGAAAAGCCGAAGTATACCGTCAGCGTAGAGACGGACGCCGCTAACGTCACCGCGGCTCTGGTCAGCGGCAGCGTGGACATCGCGGCCCTTCCCACCAACGCCGCCAGCGTGCTCTACGGCAAGACCCAGGGCGGCGTCCGCTGCCTCGTGCTGAACACCCGAGGCGTACTCTATTTGCTGGCTGACGGGGACAGCGCCATTTCGTCTCTGGCGGACCTGGAGGGGCAGACCGTTTATGTCCCCGCCCAGAATCCCAGCTTCATCTTCGCCGCCCTCTGCGAAAAGGCGGGGGTGAACGTGACGGTGGACAATACCTACGCCCAGCCCGCTGACCTGCGCACGGCCCTGGCCGCCGGAGAGATCAGCCTGGCGGTGCTGCCGGAGCCCATGGTGACGGCGGCCTGCAGCGCCAGAAGCAGCCTGCGCGTCGTCCTTGATCTGACTGCGGAGTGGGACAAGGTGTTCCCCGCGGGAAGCCTGGTGCAGGGCTGCGTGGTGGTCCGCGCCGCCTTTGCCGACGAGCATCCCGACGCGGTAAAGCAGTTCCTGGCGGACTACGAGGCCTCCGTCGCCCTTCTCACCGCCGACCCGGACAAGGCCGCCCAAAGCATTGAAGAAGCGGGCATCTTCCCCACCGCCGCCGTGGCGAAGAAGGCCCTGCCCCGCTGCAACGTCTGCTTCCTCACCGGGGAGGAGATGAAGGCCGCCATGTCCGGCTATCTGGAGATCATGCTGGCCCAGGCGCCGGCCTCCGTGGGCGGCAGCCTGCCCGGCGACGACTTCTACTTTATGCCGGCTTCCGCCGGGAAATAAGCGCCGACAGGCTTGCAGCAAACCAAACAACGGTCACGGAAAGGGGGATGCCACCTGAAAAAGCTGATGCGCGGCTGCTTCGCCGCGCTGTTCTGGCTGGCGGTCTGGCTCCTGTTGGCCCGCTTGGCGGGTTCCCCCCTGCTGCTGCCCTCCCCCTGGGCCGTCGCTATACGGCTGGGGCTTCTGGCAGCCCAGCCGTCCTTCTGGGGCACGGTGGGCGTGACATTGCTGCGCATTCTCTGCGGCGCTGCGGCTGGGCTCCTCCTGGGGGTGCTGACCGCTCTGCTCACCAGCGTCTCCCCAGCAGCGGACGCCCTGCTGCGCCCGCTGCTGACGGTGGTGAAGACCACGCCCGTGGCCTCCTTCATCATCCTGCTGCTCCTTTGGGTGGGGCGGGATACCCTCCCGACGGTCATCGTGGTGCTCATGGTGCTGCCGGTGACCTGGGCCAATGTCTGCGCCGGGATCGCTGCCATGGACCCCCAGCTAATGGAAATGGGGAAGGTCTATGGCTTTTCGCCCCTGCGCGCCTTTCGCCGCCTCTGGCTGCCCACGGTGCTGCCCCACTTCCTTTCCGCCTGCCGCAGCACCCTTGGCCTGGGCTGGAAGGCGGGGGTGGCGGCGGAGGTGCTGACCGTGCCCCAGCGGAGCATCGGGCGGATGCTGTATGAATCGAAGCTGAATCTGGAAACGGCGGATCTCTTTGCCTGGACGGTGACGGTGATCCTCTGCTCTCTGGTCATCGAAAAGCTGCTGGCCGCCGGATTGGGGCTGCTGGCAGCCCCCCGCGCCCGAAAGGGGGCAGACAAATGATCCTGGCGGAAAAGCTGACGGCGGGCTATCCGGGAAAAACCGTTCTGCGAAATTGCGATCTGCATATCCTGCCGGGGGAAAAATGCGCCCTCATGGGCCCCTCCGGCTGCGGGAAGACCACCCTGCTGAAGCTGCTCCTGGGCCTGATGAAGCCGGACAGCGGCCGGGCCGAGATCCATGGGAAGGCCGCCTGCGTGTTCCAGGAGCCTCGCCTCCTCCCCTGGCGGACGGCGGCGGAGAACGTCAACGCCGTCCTAGCTGACAGGCGGGACAGCCTGGCGGAAGCCCGCGCCTGGCTGGATAAGCTGGCGCTGGGGGAAGCCGCAGGGCTGTATCCCGACGAGCTCTCCGGGGGCATGAAGCAGCGCATCGCCATCGCCAGGGCCCTGGCCTACGGCGGGGACGCCCTGCTGCTGGACGAGCCGCTGAAGGGGCTGGACCAGGCCCTGAAGCAGCGGACGGCAGAACTTATCCTGGAAAACAGCCGTGATAAAGCCATCCTGCTGGTGACCCACGACCGCGAGGAAGCGGCGCTGCTGGCGGAGCGCGTCCTTGTCTATCGGGAGGGGCGCTTCGTCCCGGAAGAAGAATAGAATGCGGCGCTGACGGTTTCCCGCCAGCGCCGTTGTATTTGTTGTATTTCTTTTTTACTTCCGCAGCTGCGCCGCCTTCTCCGGGTCGTAGGGTGCCCGGCGGATAACGCAGTTGAGATTCGTGCAATAGCTGCAGTTCTGATAGTCCTGCTCCGTCTCGAACAGGAGGCCGGAGGAGCTGGCCAGGGGCGTCATGAAGTGGTTAGGCCCCAACACCGCCCCGGTGTCCCCCGTCACGTCCCCCAGGAGGCGGAAGATTTTGTCCTGCTCCGCCAGGGGCCACTCCGGCAGGCTGCCGGGGTTCAGCACCGCGGTCTTTCCCAGGCGGTAGCGCTCCGTGAGCGCCGCCGTCATCTTAGCGGTCACCGCGTTCAGCCCCCCGATGCAGAAGGCCAGCAGGGCCCGGCGCAGCTCGTCGTCCCCCTCGTAATCCACGTCCGCGATCTCCGGGCCACAGGTGGCAACATAGGCGAAAGCCCGGTGAAGCTTCCCCAGCTGCCCGTCCAGGACGGGGCTGGACATTTCTTCTCCCCCCACGGCAGTTACATGCCCTTCCCCGTCGTGGCTCACCTCCACGCAGGCGGCCACGGCTCTGGGCCGGACCACGGCGCGGCAGCGCTCCAGTAACCTCGCCACCGCCGGGCTGTCCACGTCCCCGTGGTAGAACTTCCCGTCCCGGAGCATGTCCAGGGTGGGCCGATACTCGATTTCTAAAAATACGAAGCGTTCCTGCATTCCGGCTGCGCCTCCCTCTGTTATTTCTCATGCAGGATATCACCTTTTTCGTTGACGGGCAAGAATTTTGAAAAAACGGGCAAGATTTCTGCGAAAAGGTATTGACTCTACCCTTGGGGGATATGTTAGCTTGAGGTTGAGGTGAGCGAAATGCGCATCAAGGAAGCCGCCCGGAGGACCGGGCTGACGGAAAAGACCATCCGCTATTATGAAAACCGGGGCCTGGTGCTGCCGGACACGGAGGAGCGCAACGGGCGCACCTGGCGGGACTATACGGAGGACCACATCCGGCTGCTGGAAGCTGTGGCCATCCTGCGCAGGGCCCAGTTCCACGTGGAGGAGATCGACGCCATCCTGGCTGACCCCGGAAGCATCCCGGAGGTGCTGGACGAGGTAGGCCGCCGGGTGGAGAAGACCTACGAGACCCTGGGCAGGCTGCGCAGCGAGCTGAAGCGCCGGGAAGTGCAGGGCGCGCCGGACATGCTGACTCTGGCAGAGGAGCTGAAGGAGACAGTGAGGCCCCTTCCCCTGCCGCCCCAGGATATGAAATTCAACTTCAAGGCCATGGACAAGTTGCTGGCGGAGGAACGCGCCAGAGTGAACGGCGCGCCTGCGGGCCGTTTCCGCTTCGGCTGGATGCCCCTTTACCGGGGCCAGGACGAGGCGAAATACCGGCAGATCCAACAGCAGCTGACCACCTACGGCGTGGAATTCCGGGCCCTGAGCTTCACCAGCGGAAACCGGCTGGCCGCCCAGGGGCTTGTCAATGCCGCCACACCCGCTTATACGCAGAAGGCTCAGGTCAGCACCGCAGGACTGCAGGCCAAGATGCTGAGCAGCGAGGAAATGGACAGCTATACCATCGAGGTGCGCAAACGGGACGCGGAGAAGGCAAGGACGGCCCTGCGGAGCATCGGTTGAGCATATGGGAACATGATGGAAGCGAGGTGAACGAAATGCGCATCAAGGAAGCCGCCCGGAAGACCGGGCTGACGGAAAAGACCATCCGTTACTATGAGAGCCGGGGCCTGGTGCTGCCGGACACGGAGGAGCGCAACGGGCGCACCTGGCGGGATTATACGGAGGACCATATCCGGCTGCTGGAAGCCGTGGCCACCCTGCGCAAAGCCCAGTTCCACGTGGAGGAGATCGACGCCATCCTGGCCGACCCCGGCAGCATCCCGGAGGTGCTGGACGAGGTGGGCCGCCGGGTGGAGGAAGCTTACGAGACCCTGGGCAGGCTGCGCAGCGAGCTGAAGCGCCGGGAAGTGCAGGGCGCGCCGGATATGCTGCACCTGGCGGAGGAGCTGAAGGAGACGGTAAAGCCCCTGCCCCTGCCGCCCCAGGACCTGAAATTCAATTTCAAGGCCCAGGACCGGATTCTGGCGGAGGAGCAGGCGCGGGTGAACGGCGCGCCGGTGGGCGCATTCCGTTTCGGCTGGGTGGTGATCTACCGGGGACAAGACGTAGAGAAGTTCCGGCAGATCCAGCAGCAGCTGACCACCTTCGGCGTGGAGCACCGGGCCAGCAGCTTCACCAAGGGCAACCGGCTCGTGGCCCAGGGCATGATGAACATGAAAGACGCCCCCGCCATCTCCAAAGGCCCGCCCACCGTGACCATGGACGGCCTGCAAGCAAAGCTGCTCAGCAGCGAGACCATGGACAGCTACACCATCGAGGTGCGCAAGCGGGACGCGGAAAAGGCAAGGACGGCGCTGCGCAGCGCCGGATGAACGAGGAAAACGCAGAAAGGCCGGGCGGCATTTGCGCCGCCCGGCTCCCTTTTTCGGAGGCCCTTCCCCCCGGCAGCCGGTTTCTATTCCGGGCGGAACGGCGGCCTTCTCTATCTGGCTCGCTCCGGCCCGTCCGTCGTCGGGAGGTTCGGACGTCCGCAGCTAGTATGCGCAGCGGGAGAGGAATCATACTCTTTCCGCTGCGCTGTTTTCCCCCGCCTTCCGGAGATAACTCCGGATGGTCTCCACCATCTTCTTGTTTGTGAAGGCCGCCTCGATCTCCTCCATATCCACGGTCCGCCCGCTCATGATCCCCTGGATGAGGGCTTCCGCGTACAGGGCTTCCCGGCTCCGGGGGTCCTTCAGGTAAGCCAGCAGGTCGATGTTCATCTTCCGGTCGATCCCCTCCACCATGCCGGTGAAAAAGGTGCTGTCCTCTCCGAACAGCCTGCCCACGTTCTCGATGCAGCGGAAGCCCGCCAAAACGTCCTCCAGGGGCATCAGCCTCCGCTCAAAGCCCGCCAGGCTGCCCCCGTGGAGCAGCTTGTCCGCCGTGGTGTCCAGGGCGTCGCAGAGGGGCAGCAGAAGGCTCGTGTCCGGCAGGCTTTCCCCGTTCTCCCATTTGGAGACCGACTGGAAGGAGATGCCCAGCTTCTCCGCCAGCTCCTTCTGGGTCATCCCGGCGGTTTTCCGCAGGTACTGGATATATTTCCCGATCTTCAGTGTGTCCATGTTCATTCTCCTTTTCGCTTTTCAGGGCCTGTGGGATCATCATACTCCCGGCGGGTTCTTTCGTAAATAACCGGAATATTGAAATGATTCAACCTCCGGTTGAGCCTATCGGGTGAACGGCAGGCATGGCCGGCTTCCTTTCCGAAAGGATTACGGGGTTCTCCATTTCGGAAAACGACTTGCGATTTTACCCTTGCAAAGCGGGGGGAAATAAGCTATAGTTACCCTATAAAATTATAATCAAAGGAGAAACAAAACAATGGCAGTTCCTATGTATGATCCCAAAGAGGTCACGGAAGCGAAGAGAATGACCTTCGGCGGCCGTACGACCATCATGTTCAACTACCCCTGCACCCAGCGGGAAGGCATCCTGGCCACCTACAACCGCGAGCCTTACTGGACGATCAGCAGCTTCACCAGCATGTTCTCCCCCAAGGTGAACCCGGACAACATCGCCCGCGGCTTCGTATACGAGGCGGGTGCGCGTGGGATGGGCCCCAAGGACTACGGCGGACCGGATATGTTCGGCATCGAGTGGGAATACATCGAATCCGTGGGCGGCAGCATGGTGCGCCCCGGCAAGCCCTATATCGAGGACGCCAACGAGATCAAGGAAAAGATCAAATTCCCGGATATCGACTCCTGGGACTGGGAAGGCTCCGCCGAAGCCAACAAGATGTACCTCAATCCCAACAACGCCAACTGCATGTGGTTCCTCAACGGCTGGTATGAGCGGCTGATCTCCTTCATGGATTTTGAAGGCGCCATCATGGCCCTCATCGACGAGGAGCAGATGGACGCCGTCAAGGATTTCTTTGAAGAACTGAGCGACCTTTACATCCGTATTTTCGACCGGGCCATCAAGGCTTACCCCAACATCGACATGTTCTGCATCCATGACGACTGGGGCAGCCAGAAGGAGACCTTCTTCGCCCCCGCCGTGGCCGAGGAGATGATCGTGCCCTATATGAAGATGGTCACCGACTTCCTCCATTCCAAGGGCAAGTTCTGCGACCTGCACAGCTGCGGCAACAACATGAAGCAGGTGCCCAACTACATCAAGGCCGGCTGGGACAGCTGGTGCCCCCAGGCCATGAACGACACCGCCAAGGAATACGAGCTCTACGGCGATAAGATCATCATCGGCGTCATGCCCGAGGCCTTCGACCCCGCCACCGCCACCGAGGAGGAGCAGCGCCAGAGCGCCCGCAATTTCGTGGACCGCTTCATGCAGCCCGGCAAGCCCGCCACCATCAACTTCAACGCCGGCAGCCTGCTGACCCCCGCCTTCAACGAGGAGCTCTACGAGTACAGCCGCAAAAAGTGCTGCGGCATGATCTAAAACCTTGTCAGAACGGGCGCGGTTTAGCCGCGCCCATTCTTTTTCCGGAGAGAATATTATGGAAATCCACGGACTGCAAAAACTGACCCTGCTGGACTTTCCCGGACACACGGCCTGCACCGTGTTCACCGGGCGCTGCAACTTCCGCTGCCCCTTCTGCCAGAATGCTTCCCTGGTGCTGCATCCCGAAACGCTGGCCGTCATTCCGGAGGAGGACGTTTTCGCCTTTCTGGAGAAGCGGAGGGGCCTGCTGGACGGGGTGGCCGTCACCGGCGGGGAACCCACCCTGCAGCCGGACCTGAAGGACTTTCTCCGCAGGGTGAAGGACATGGGCTTTGAAACGAAGCTGGATACCAACGGGGCCAGGCCCGACGTCCTGCGGAGCCTGCTTTCGGAGGGGCTTATTGACTATGCGGCCATGGACATCAAATCCTCCCCGGCGGGCTACGCACGCTGTGCCGGGGTCCCGGACAAGGTGCTGGCCTCCGTGCGGGAGAGCGCGGCGCTGCTGGAAGGCAGCGGCGTAGCTCACGAATTCCGCACCACCGCCGTGAAGGGCCTGCACACGCCGGAGGATTTCCGGGCCATTGGGGAATGGCTGGCGGGGACGGAGAGGTATTTCATCCAGAGCTACGCCGATTCCGGGGACATCCTGGAGCCGGGCATGGCCGCCTTTTCGGCGGAGGAGCTGGAAGAGCTGCTGGCGGCGATACGGCCCTTTATCCCCCATGCGCAGCTGCGGGGCGTGGACTGACGCTTTCCGCTACACATTTTGCATTTCTTTCTATATTTGGTGAAACTCTTGTGGTCTGGCCGAAAGCAAACACAATATCTTGTTGTTCCATCTTGACAACCCCCCTGTTCCTGCCGTATAATCTTGCTTGAAACTGAGATTATAGGAACCGGGGGATTCTATTTATGTATCGGGTAGTCAAGCGCGATGGGCGCGTCGTGGATTTTGAGATAGACAAGATCGCAAAGGCCATGCAGAAGGCCTTTGACGCCACGAATACCAACTACAACGGCAGTGTGATCGACTTTCTCGCTCTGAAGGTCACGGCGGAATTCCAGCCGAAGATCCAGGACGAGCTGATCGCCATCGAGGATATCCAGGACAGCGTGGAATCCGTGCTCAGCAAGGCGGGCTATGAAAATGTCGCCAAGGCCTATATCCTGTACCGGAAACAGCATGAAAAGCTGCGCAACGTCAGCGAGACCATGCTGGACTACAAGAAGGCCGTGGACGATTACCTGGGCATCCAGGACTGGCGCGTCAAGGAGAACAGCACCGTCACCTATTCCGTGGGCGGCCTGATCCTCTCCAATTCCGGCGCCATCACCGCCAACTACTGGCTCAGCGAGGTCTACGACCAGGAGATCGCCAATGCCCACCGCAACGCGGACATCCACATCCATGACCTGAGCATGCTCACCGGCTACTGCGCCGGGTGGAGCCTGAAGCAGCTCATCACCGAGGGTCTGGGCGGCGTCACCGGCAAGATCACCTCCAAGCCCGCCGGGCACCTCATCACCCTCTGCAACCAGATGGTGAACTTCCTGGGCATCATGCAGAACGAATGGGCCGGGGCCCAGGCCTTCAGCTCCTTCGACACCTATCTGGCTCCCTTCGTGCGGGTGGACAACCTGACGTATAAGGAAGTCAAGCAGGCGGTGCAGGCCTTCATCTTCGGTGTCAACACCCCCTCCCGCTGGGGCACCCAGGCCCCCTTCTCGAACATCACCCTGGACTGGACCGTGCCCGCCGACCTGGCGGAACTGCCCTGCATCGTGGGCGGCAAGGAGATGGACTTCTGCTACAAGGACTGCCAGAAGGAAATGGACATGGTGAACAAGGCCTTCATCGAATGCATGATCGAGGGCGACGCCAACGGCCGGGGCTTCCAGTATCCCATCCCCACCTACTCCATCACCAGGGATTTCGACTGGTCCGACACGGAGAACAACCGGCTTCTCTTTGAGATGACCGCGAAATACGGCACCCCTTACTTCTCCAACTATATCAACTCCGATATGGAGCCCAGCGACGTGCGCAGCATGTGCTGCCGCCTGCGCCTGGACCTCCGGGAGCTGCGGAAAAAGAGCGGCGGCTTCTTCGGCTCCGGCGAAAGCACCGGCAGCGTGGGCGTCGTCACCATCAACATGCCCCGCATCGCCTACCTGAGCAAGACGAAGGAGGAATTCTTCCGGCGGCTGGACAAGCTGATGGACATTTCCGCCCGCAGCCTCAAGGTGAAGCGGGACGTCATCACCAAGCTGCTGGACGCGGGCCTCTACCCCTATACCAAGCGCTATCTGGGCACCTTCTCCAACCACTTCTCCACCATCGGCCTGGTGGGCATGAACGAAGCCTGCCTCAACGCCCGCTGGCTGCGGGAGGACCTGACCCATCCGGAGTGCGTGGAATTCACCAAGGAAGTGCTGAACCACATGCGGGAGCGGCTCAGCGACTATCAGGAGCAGTACGGCGACCTCTACAATCTGGAGGCCACCCCCGCCGAGAGCACCGCCTACCGCCTGGCCAAGCACGACGTGGCCCGCTACCCCGACATCATCACCGCCTCCGGGGACTGCGGCACGCCCTTCTACACCAATTCCTCCCACCTGCCCGTGGGCTACACGGAGGATATCTTCACCGCCCTGGACATCCAGGACGAATTGCAGACCCTCTACACCTCCGGCACCGTGTTCCACGCGTTCCTGGGGGAGAAGCTGCCCGACTGGAAGGCGGCGGCCAACCTGGTGCGGAAGATCGCGGAGAATTACAAGCTGCCCTACTACACCATGAGCCCCACCTACTCCATCTGCAAGGACGACGGCTATATCACCGGCGAGCAGTATGTCTGTCCCAAATGCGGCAAGCCCACGGAGGTCTATTCCCGCATCACCGGCTACTACCGCCCGGTGCAGAACTGGAACGACGGCAAGGCCCAGGAATTCAAGCAGCGCCGGGTCTATGACATTGAGCGGAGCCGCTTCACCCCCGTTTCCGCCGCCGCCGTGGTCGCGCCCGACGCCGCGCCCGCGCCGGAGATGAAGGCAGCCGAAGCCGCCGTTCAGCCGCAGGCCGCGGCGAAGCCGGAGGAGATCCTGCTGTTCGCCCGCCTCACCTGCCCCAACTGCCGGGCAGCGGAGGCCCAGCTCAGCAAAGCGGGCATCCCCTTCAAAAAGCTGATCGCCGAGGAGCATAAGGACCTGGTGGAGGCCTACGGCATCAAGGGCGCGCCCACCCTGGTGGCCCCCACGGAGGCGGGCTTCGAGAAATACTACGGCGTGCCGGAGATCAAGAAATTCCTGGCGAAAGCCTGATCGCCCCTGCCGGCGAAAAGACAATTGCATCCGGGCGGCGTACACCGCCCGGATTTGCGTATCATCCCAATTCGGAAGGAGACCACGGCCATGACCGATATCATCGTCGTCGGCGGCGGCCCCGCCGGCATGACCGCCGCCCTTTACGCCCGGCGGAACAACAAGACCGTGCTGGTGCTGGAAAAGAACGGCTTCGGCGGGCAGATCACCTACTCGCCCAAGGTGGAGAACATCCCCGGCAATCTCCAGATCAGCGGCAATGAATTCGCGGAGAAGTTCCTGGACCAGGTCCTGGCCCAGGGGGCGGAGATCGACTTTGCCGCCGTCACCGGCCTTACCAAAACGGCGGAGGGCTTCACCGTGCACACGGACAGCGGCGACTACGAGAGCCGCGCCGTCATCCTGGCGACGGGCGTGAAGCACCGGATGCTGGGCCTGGAGGGAGAGAACGAGCTGGTAGGCCGGGGCATCAGCTTCTGCGCCGTCTGCGACGGGGAGTTCTATCGGGACAGGACCGTGGTGGTGGCCGGGGGCGGCAACAGCGCCCTGCAGGAGGCCATCCTGCTGACGGAAAACTGCAAAGAAGTCGTCATGGTGCAGGACCTGGACTTCTTCACCGGCGAGAAGAAGAGCCAGGAAACGCTGTTCAGCCGCCCCAATGTGCGGGCGATCACCGGCACGACCCTGAAGGCCCTCCGGGTAGAGGACGGAAAACTCACCGGCGTGGTGACGGAAAAGACCGCCACCGGGGAGCGCAGCACCATCCCCTGCGACGGGCTGTTCGTCGCCATCGGCCTCATCCCGGAAAACGGGGCCTTTGCCGATCTGGCGGCGCTGAACGACTACGGTTATTTCGACAGCGGCGAGGACTGCCTCACCCAGACAGAGGGGCTTTTCGTGGCGGGCGACTGCCGCTCCAAGAGCCTGCGGCAGGTGGTGACCGCCGCGGCGGACGGGGCGATGGCCGCCGTGGCCGCCTGCCGGTATCTGGAGTAAAGGGCGCGGGATAAAGGAGGAAAAGCAATGAGCAAATTCGGCGCATTCCTGAAACGGAAAAATGTGGTGTTTTCCGGGAAACGCTATGGGATCGACGCGCTGGGGGCCATGGCCCAGGGCCTGTTCGCCTCCCTGCTGGTGGGCACGATCCTGAATACCCTGGGCAGTCAGTTCCATATCGGCTTTTTGACGAAGATACTTGTAACGGTGGGCTCCGGCGAGAAGGCCGTGCACTATACCATGGGCGGCCTCGCCTCCGCCATGGTGGGCCCTGCCATGGCCGTTGCCATCGGCTATGCCCTGCAGGCCCCGCCCCTGGTGCTCTTTACCCTGGTCCCCGTGGGCTTCGCCACCAATGCCCTGGGCGGCGCGGGGGGCCCGCTGGCGGTGCTGGTGGTGGCCATCGTGGCCGCCGAATGCGGCAAGATCGTCAGCAAGGAGACCAAGGTGGACATTCTGGTGACCCCCATCGTCACCCTGCTCATCGGCGTGGGCCTCGCCTATCTCATCGCCAAGCCCATCGGCACGGCGGCCTCCTGGGTGGGCAATCTCATCATGTGGGCTACCGAGCTGCACCCCTTCTTTATGGGCATCATCGTCTCCGTCATCGTGGGCGTGGCCCTGACGCTGCCCATCTCCAGCGCCGCCATCTGCGCGGCCTTCGGTCTGGTGGGCCTGGCGGGCGGCGCGGCCGTGGCGGGCTGCTGCGCCCAGATGGTGGGCTTCGCCGTCATGAGCTTCAAGGAAAACCGCTGGGGCGGCATCGTCAGCCAGGGCCTGGGCACCAGCATGCTCCAGATGGGCAACATCGTGAAGAATCCCCGGGTCTGGATCCCCCCCACCGTGGCCTCCGCCATCACCGGCCCCATCGCCACCTGCATCTTCCGCATGCAGATGAACGGCGCGGCGGTGAACTCCGGCATGGGCACCTGCGGCCTCTGCGGCCCCATCGGGGTCTGGACCGGCTGGGCCGCCGACGTGGCCTCCGGCGCGAAGAGCGCCGTCACCGCCATGGACTGGATCGGCCTTGTGCTGGTTTGCATCGTGCTCCCCGCCGTTCTGACGCCCCTGCTGGCCCTCCCCCTGCGGAAGATCGGCTGGATCAAGGACGGCGACCTGAAGCTGGATTGAGCAGCAAAAACCCGGCCGGTCCCCACAATCGGGGACCGGCTACTGCTTTGACAGCAAATAAACCCGGTTCTCTCAGGTGTTGCAAAGAAAACCGAGACTTGCTATAATGAACACGCATAAGATGCATTGCGCGAAGGAGCCGCCAATGGACGAACTGCAATTTGAATGGGATGAAGATAAGAACAGAGCAAACATCAAGAAACACCATATTGACTTTAATGATGCGATCATGGTATTCGCGGATGAGCATCGGATAGAGCTTTATGATGAATCGCATAGCTATGAGGAAGACAGATATAATACGATTGGAATGGTAGGAGAGCTTCTGTTCGTTGTGTACACCGAGCGTAAAGACGTTATCAGAATGATTTCTGCCAGACTCGCAAACCGCTATGAAAGGAGGCTGTATTATGATCGTTAGAAAGACTTTGTTTCCAGGGGAAAAACCCACAGAGGAACAAATCATCCGTATCAAAGAAGCCGCCAAATATCCCATTGTGTATGATGAGGATTGCCCGGAAACCACGCCAGAGCAGGCAAATAAGTTTTACCGCGTTCATCCGACCAAGAAAACGGTCAACGAATGATTTACGACTCACCGCCGCCCTTTCGGACGGTGATTTGAAACTGGATTGAATAAAGAGCATCCGGTCCCCGAATCGGGGACCGGACTTTTTTCATTCGCTCACGTCGATCACGCTTCGCTTTTGGTTTTTCCATCTGCCGCTCCAATACCAGAGGAAGCCGCAGAAGGGGGTGGTGAAACCGGCGATGGCCATGCCCAGCCAGTAGCCGTAGACCCCCATGATCTTTGCCATGGCGAGGGAGACCAGCACCTTCACCACGATGTTTTCCAGGATGCCCGCCCACATTTCCAGGTCCGTGCGCCCCAGTCCCTCGAAGAGGGCGAAGGGGCCGCCCGCCAGGGCCATGCCCAGGAACATGAGGGCCTCGATCAGCATGAACTTCGACGCCATGGCCAGCACATCGGCGTCGTCGGTGAAGAAGCTGAAGATCTGCCGGGGAAAGGCCACGATGACCGCGGCTACCACCGCCCAGCAGAGGAGGCTCAGCCACAGGGTCATGAGAAAAGCCTTTTTGATTCTCTCCGGCAGCTGCGCGCCGAAGCACTGGCCGATGATGGCCGCGCCGCCGCTGTATACCCCCATGGTCACGCAGTTGCAGACCATGAAGAACTTGTTTCCGATGCTGTCCACCGCTGAGGCCGCCACTCCATAGACATTGATATTGGAGTTGATGAACATGGTGCTCAGGCTCATGACCAGGGTGAAGCCCATCATGGGCGCGGAGATCTTGAGGATGGCCATCAGCGTGCGCTTGCCGATGCGGAAGCTGGAGGGCTTGAAATCGAAGCCGAAGGAATCCCGGTGGAGGATCAGATAGCTCAGGGAGAAAAGGAAGGACACGCCCTGGGCGATGACGGTGGCCAGAGCCGCGCCGGACACGCCCATGCTGGTCCTGGCGACGAAAACATAGTCCAGGATGATATTCAGCACCGAGGCGATGGCCACGAATACCGTGGGCAGCCGGGACTGGCCCAGCCCGCGGAGGATGGAGCCCAGGCCGTTGTAGCCATAGACGAAGAGGACGCCGAAGCAGCAGGTCCGGTAGTAGCGGCGGGTATCGTCCCACACCGCCGGAGGCGTGTTGAGGATCTTCATCATCCAGTCCGTCAGTATTAGGCCCAATATCCCCAGCACCACAGCGGAGAGGAAGGTGATGGACAGCAGGGTCCCGATGGTGCGGCGGATATTGTCCTTCTCCCCCGCCCCCACCTGCTGGCTCAGGAGGATCTGTCCGCCGAAGCTCAGGGCCATGCCGGTCATCATGACGATCATCTGCATCAGACCGCCGATGCCCGCGGCGGCCAGGCCGCCCGCGCCCACATAGTTGCCCACAATGAGCATATCCACCACGTTGTAGAGGGACTGGAGGATATTGCCCACGATGATCGGAACGGAATAGGCCACCAGCTGCTTGAACAGCGGTCCCTTGGTCATATCCCGGATCATGGTTTCTTTCATAGCTGCTCCTTTTAATTGACAATCGAAGGGATTATAGAGGATTCCGCAGGGAAAGTCAACCGGGAACAGAGGGCGCAAATTTGTTCAAAAGCTGGGGATTACCTGTTGAGTTAGACCGGAAACTGTGCTATAGTACGGATATAAATTCTGAAACATGAGTGAAGGAGTGTATCAAATGAAAGACTTTGCTGGAAAAATCGCATTCATCACCGGCGGCGCTTCCGGCGCGGGCTTCGGCTATGCCCAGATCTTCTCCGAGGCCGGTATGAAGGTCGTCATCGCCGACTACCGCCAGGACCACCTGGACGAGGCCATGGCCTACTTCAAGGAAAAGGGCGCTCCCGTCCACGCCATCCAGCTGGACGTTACCGACCGTGACGGCTATGCCAAGGCTGCGGACGAGACCGAGAAGGTCTTCGGCGGCACCCCCGACCTGCTGATCCTCAACGCGGGCGTCAACGTGTTCGGCCCTGCGGAAGCCTCCACCTATGCGGACTACGACTGGGTCGTGGGCGTCTGCTTCGGCGGCGTCGTCAACGGTCTCGTCACCTTCGTTCCCCGTATGATCAAGGCCGGCGGCCAGCGCCATATCGCCGCCACCGTGTCCTGGGGCGCTTTCGGCTCCGGCTCCACCACCGCCCCCTACTCCGCCGCCAAGGCCGGCGTGCTGAACCTGATGGAGAGCTACTGGCAGGCCCTGAAGCCCTACGGCATCGGCGTCACCGCCATCTGCCCCGCCAACATCCGCAGCCGCATCTATGAGGCCGCTCTGAAGAACCGGCCCGACGAATTCAAGGACACCGGCTACAACGTGTCCGAGGACACCCAGAAGCTGCTGGCCGGCATCCACGCCCACGGCATGGATCCCCGCGTCCTGGCCGACTGGCTCAAGAAGGGCATCGAGAACGAGCAGTTCCTGGTCATCCCCTACAACCACGGTCCCCGTATGGCCGAGATCGCCATGGAGCGCTTCAAGTATTATGCCAGCCCCGAAGGCATGCGCGCCTGGGAAGAGAAGCAGAAGCAGCCTCCCACGGAGGAGGATATCCTGATGAACTCCGAGCGCGAGGGCTACGACATGAGCGAGAGCCTCAAGCAGCGCCGCACCATCCCCTCCACTGCCAACGGCAAGCCTCCCAAGGACACCATTGGCTTCGGCAAAGCCCGTTCCGATCTGGACTGGGTCGCCGCCAACAAGAAGTTCGAGAAGTAATTTCTGTTCGCTGCACGGGGGCGGCGCATGCCGCCCCCGTCTTCTTCCCGGAGGGAATCGAATAGGGAGACGTATCGAAGTGGTCATAACGAGAACGACTCGAAATCGTTTGATCGGTGTTGAGCCGGTCCGTGGGTTCGAATCCCACCGTCTCCGCCAAAACATCAGCGCCCGCCAAAAGGCGGGTGTTGATGTTTTGATCCGGATTCGAAGTTTATGCCCCGCAGGGGTAAATCCCACCGTCTCCGCCAGTGTCCGATATTTGCAAGCAGCTTGGAAGACTGTATTCCTAGGCCGGGCGGCAAATATCGGACTTTTTTGACAGAAACACAAAAGGAGAAGGCCATGGCGCGGCAGAGCATTTTTGATATGAAGGTTTCCAGGGTCTATCCCCTACTGCTTCAGAAGGTGGAGCGGAAGGGCCGCACCAAAGCGGAGCTGGACGAGGTCATCGCCTGGCTCACGGGCTACGACATGAACAGCGTGGACCAGGATATGACCTACGGCACATTCTTTGAGAGGGCACCGGCCATGAACCCCCGCGCTGCGCTCATCAAGGGGAAGATCTGCGGCGTGGACGTGGAGACCATTCAGGACCCGCTGATGCAGAAGGTCCGCTGGCTGGACAAGCTGGTGGACGAGCTGGCCAAGGGCAGGCCCATGGAAAAGGTACTGCGGTGATCGCAGAGAGGCACAAAGCATGGACGACAGGCCAAAAAGAGAACCCATGAAAATCATCCCCGCCGGCGGCATCACCTATCTGGCCCCTCTCGCCGGGAGCCAGGTCTGGTATTGGGGCACGGACTACACCTCCGGCGACCTTTACGAGGCGGAGGAGCTCTACCGGGACGGGCACCGGATCAGCCGGAACCGGCTGATATTCGTGCATGCCCCGGACGGCCGGGTGGCAGAGCCGGTGCAGGCCAGGGAGGGCCAGTATTTCGGTCAGCCCGCCTGGGACGGCGAAGCTCCCGTGATCCTGCTGGCGGACTTTCCCGCCGGGGAGATCCGCCTGCTGCGCTACGACGACGGGAGCGGAACGGTCCAATCCATCGTCACGCTGCCCCGCGCCGAGGTGGAGGACTGCTACAATCTCATGCCCCACACGTCTCCCCTGATGCTGACCCGGCAGACGGGGGAGCGTTTCCAGGTCCTCTGGCCGGAAAAGGCGGACTTCCCCATCCATCCCGCGGAGTCCTTCTGCTTCCGGGATGGGGAAAGGCTCTATTTCAGCCGGTGGTACGAGGACCCGGATTACCGGGAGGAGGTCGTGGTCCGGCGGATGCCCGATGGGGCGGTCCTGGAGCAGTTCCGGGGTTCCCTGAACGCCATGCCCGACGGGCAGCAATGGCTGCTGACCGAATAAGGGCGAACAGATAAGCCTTGACAAGTAAACGACCGTTCCATATACTGTATGGTGAACGGTCGTTTACTTTGTTTTTTGGGGGGCTGCCCATGGCGGATACGAAGGAGCGGATCCTGCTGGCGGCGCTGAAGCTGTTTGCCGAGAACGGATACGAAGCGGTCTCCGTGCGGGACATCGCGGGCCAGCTTAGCATTACGAAAGCGGCGCTTTACAAGCATTACCGGAATAAACGGGACATTTTCCAAAGCATCCTGGAGCGGATGGAGCAGCGGGACGCGGAGCAGGCCAGGCTGTATGACATGCCGGAGGGTGCGCCGGAGGAGACGGCGGAAGCCTGCCGAAGCGCCGGGGTGGAAAGCATCACCGGCTTCGGCAAGGCCATGTTCCGCTATTGGACCGAGGATGGATTCGCCTCCCGCTTCCGGCGCATGCTGACGCTGGAGCAGTATCGTGATCCGGAGATGGGCAGGCTCTATCAGCAATACCTGGCTGCCGGGCCTCTGGGATATATGGCCGACCTGTTCCGCGCCATGGCGCTGCCCCGGGCGCAGGAGGAGGCGGCCCGGTTTTATGCGCCCATGTTCCTTCTGTACAGCGTCTACGACGCTTCCGAGGACAAGGCGGCGGTGCTCGCTCTGCTGGACGGGCTTCTGAACGAAGCCGGGGAGCATTTGAAAGAAATCAGGAAGGAAGGTCAGGATCATGCAGGATAAGAACATCGTCATCCGCAGAGAGGAAGAAAAGGACCGCCGGGCGGTGGAGCATCTGGTCCGGGAGTCATTCTGGAATGTGTACCGCCCGGGCTGCTATGAGCATTTTGTGCTCCATAAGCTCCGCAGCGACCCGGCTTTCGTGCCGGAGCTGGACCTGGTCATGGAAAAGGACGGGCAGCTCATCGGGCAGAATATGTTCATGCGGGCGGTGATCCGCGGAGACGACGGGGCGCTGCTCCCCATCATGACCATGGGGCCCATCTGCATCACGCCGGAATTGCAGCGGAAGGGCTACGGCAAGCTGCTGCTGGATGAATCTCTGGAGCGGGCCGCGGCCCTGGGCTGCGGGGCGCTCTGCTTCGAGGGCAACATCCTCTTCTACGGCAAGAGCGGCTTTACCTACGCCAGGGAATTCGGCATCCGCTACCACGACCTGCCGGAGGGGGCGGACGATTCCTTCTTCCTCTGCCGGGAGCTGATCCCCGGCTATCTGAAGGGCGTCCGCGGCGTCTACGGGCCGCCGGAGGGCTATTTCGCGGCGGATCGGGAACCGGAGGAATTTGAGAAGTTCGACGCCCTTTTCCCCCCGAAGGAGAAGAAGGTGCTGCCGGGCCAGCTGGGCTCCGGCGGCTCCAACCAGGCAGCCCGGGCAGATTAGAATGGGGCAGCAGGAGGACGTGGAATCTTGAAACCGGAGCTGAAGATCGCGGACGAGACCGAAAAAGCCGTCTGCGCCGCCATATGCCGCAGCGGCGGCATCCGGGCCAGGGAGATCGCAAAAGACCTCGGCCTGGATCATACCACGGTGAACCGGGTCCTCTATTCCTCCCCTCTGATGCGGGAGCTATGCTGGCAGGACGGGGAGCACCGCTGGCACGGCATCCTCCGGCAGGCCCGGCCTCACAGCGGCCTCCGGGAATTTGCCGGCTACTACGGCCTGGCGGGGGAATTCCTGGCTCTGGACGAGGAAGCCTGGCTGGCCGCCCTCACAGAGGGCTGCCGGAACATCGGCAGGAGCCTCAGCAACGCCCGGGGCCTCCTCCACTCCTTCCGGGACTGCCGGGAACAGATGCTCGCCCTCTTTTCCGACCTGCGGGAGATGCTGGGGGAAAGCTGCCTGGGGTGGGAGATCGCCTTTGAGCTGCGGCTCAAGCGGGCCCGGTACGTCCGCATCTATGCCGATGTGCTGGTGGTCACCGAGGACCGGGTCTTCTCCCTGGAATTCAAAATGAAAAGCGACCCGGAGCACGAGGAAGTGCTCCAGGCCGCCAAGTACACGCCCTATCTGGAGATCATGTTCGGGCCGGACTATGAGGTGATCCCGGTGCTGGTGCTGACCAGGGCCAGGGACCGGTTCGAATTCGTGGGCATCGGCTCCGCCGACGCGCTCCTGCCCGTCTGTTCCGGGGACATGCTGTTCAATGTATTCAACGAATATCTGGGTTTCCTGAAGGATTAGTGGGTCTTGTAGTAATCCTTCGCGTAGTTCTCATACACGTCCGTCACCGCTTCCTGACGCATCTTGGCGCCGGGCGCATTGGGGTCGCCGCCGCCGAAGGCAGCGAAAACGAAGCCGCCGCCGGGGGCAAAGGTATCCACATATTCCTTCAGGGCGGCGCGGTATTCCTCCTCATCCTCGCAGGAGGCCCATTTCATGCTGTCCCAGGCGCCGCAGAGGGCCAGCTTGCCCACATACTTCTTCTTGATGGAGACCAGGTCGTTGGTGGTCTGGGCGGGATTCCAGGAGCGGATGCCCATTTCCACCCAGTCGGGCACGAACTGCTCGCTGCGGCCGCAATCATGCCGCTCGATCAGGATGCCGTTTTCCAGGGCCAGGTCGCAGTGCATCTTCTGATAGGGCTTGAAGAATTCCCGATACATCTCCACGCTGAAGAAGGGCGCCCGCAGGGCCGCGTCGTCGTCCATGACATTCATGGTGTCCGGCTTGAGCCAGCGGATCTGCTGCTTCAGCACCTCCAGATAAAACTCGGAGACGTATTCCAGCAGGGCCTTCACCTCCTCCGGCTCCTCATAGAGGGCCAGCATGGCATTTTCAAAGCCCATGAAGGAGATCAGGGTCAGGAAATAGTCCCCGCCGGTGGCGGTGAGGGATTGGGTGCTGCGGTCCACATCCTTGGTCTTTTCCTTGTAGTAGGCCTCCCAGTCAAAACCGCTGGTGTCCGGGGCGTGGATGCAGTCCCGCCACTTGGTAATGTCCTCCAGGATATGGACGCCGGGCATGGGCATGGCTCCGTTGTTCAGGTCCTTGCTGCCCACGTAGGTCACCCCCAGCTTGGTGACGACGGGACCGTCGGGCGCATAGACGGGGGTCAGCCATTCCTCGTTATAGTGGGCGACCCGGGGCTCGAACATGCTGGGGACATATTCGGGGATCTCCCCCCGAAGCATGGTCAGATAATTCTCCTTTGCGTTCATGGCGGTTCCTCCTGTCCGCGATGGACTGATTCTTTATAACCGATTCTTTATACATATAGTATACGCACGTTTTTTCGGAATTGCAAGAACTCCATGGAGGAAATCGGATATGGTAAGACCCATCGTGAAGGATCCCATTTTTCTGGCCAGAAAGTCCGCACCCGCCGCGCCGGAGGACGCCGAAGTCGCCCGGGACCTGCGGGACACGCTGGAAGCCCACCGGGAGGGCTGCGTGGGCATGGCAGCCAACATGATCGGCGTCAGCAAGCGCGTCATCATCTTCGACGACGGGGGCAAGGCCACGGTCATGTTCAACCCGGAGATCCTCCGGCGCAGCGAGCCCTTTGAAGCGGAGGAGGGCTGCCTTTCCCTCAGCGGCACGCGGAAAACGAAGAGATACCGCACCATCAAGGTCCGGTATCTCAACGAGCTTTTCCAGCAGCGCATCAAGACCTACACCGGCTGGACGGCCCAGATCATCCAGCACGAGATCGACCACTGCGACGGGATCCTGATCTAGGCAGCAGGACGCCCCGGCTTAGGTGAGCCGGGGCGTAATTTTATATTTCGATGGTCTGTCCCGTGGAGAGGTAGCCCAGGCCCGGGAGCCTGCTTTTCAGCCAGCGGAATTGCTCCAGGCCGGTGCAGTGGCAGGTAAATAGGCGTGTGCCGCTTTTTCCCAGGGCTTCCGCATAGGGCGCCAGGGCTTCGTCCGCGGGCTTCTTCATCAGATGGAAACCGCCCACCAGCACGTCGGGCCGGAACCAATCCAGCAGGTTCAGCACTCCCTTGTGGGAGCAGCCGCTGATAAGGACACGCTTTCCGCCCTCCTCGATCAGCAGATATTGCTCATGGCGGAAGCTGTCGGGGATGAGCTTCCCCTCCCGCAGCACCGTGAGGCCGGCGCTGTCCGGGGGCACTCTCCCCTCCCGCCCGTTCATGGCATAGAGATGCAGCGTCGGGGAAAGCTGCCGCTCCTCCCCGGTGAAGCGGAGGCGGGGCTCCGCTTTCAGGGCCGGGTCCAGCCCGATGTACTTCCCCTCCGCGTTATGACATTCGTCGAAAGCATATTGGCTGAGATAGACCGGCGCATGCCTGTTCTTCTCCAGGAACACCGGCAGGCCTCCCCCGTGGTCATAGTGGCCGTGGGACAGCACAGCCAGCTCTGCGGAGGAGAGGTCCAACCCCAGCTTTTCCGCATTTTCCGCAAAGAGGCCGGATTGCCCCATGTCGAAGAGGAGCCGGGTCTCCCCCGTCTCGATAAAGAGGCTCAGGCCATGTTCGCTCCCCAGGTCCTCCCGGGAAGAGGTGTTTTCCGTCAGTGCCGTGATCTTCATGGTCTCAGCCGGGCACGCGCTTATTGCAGAGGTAGAACACCGTCAATAGGCCCGGACCGGTATGGGCCCCGATCACGACGCCCAGACTGCTGATGCGGATCACCCCATATTCCGGGCGCGCCCTGCGCACCTCGTCCCGGACCCACTCCGCGTCGGCCAGGCAGTCGGCGTGGAGGATGAGCATTTCATCCCCCGCCACATCCAGCCCTTCCAGGTCGGACAGCACCGCATCCCGGATGGCGTTCAGGGCGGCTTTCCGGCCCCGGGCCTTCTTGGCCACATCCAGGGTGCCCGCGTCGGGGACATAGAGCACCGGCTTGATATTCAGGATGGACCCCACCAGGGCGGAGGCATTGGAGACCCGGCCGCCCCGCTTGAGGTAATTCAGGTCGTCCACGGTGAAGCGGTGGGCGATGCGCAGCTTGTTTTCTTCGCCCCAGGCGCAGACCTCCTCGAAGCTCTTCCCCGCTTCCTTCAGGGCGACCATCTTCATCACCAGCAGGCCCAGGCCGCCGGAGATGCAGCGGGTGTCCATGACATAAAATTCCTGATTCGGGTATTCCTTCCGGATGGTCTCCGACGCCCGGCGGGCATTCTCGAAGGAAACGGACATCTTCTCCGACATATCCAGGAAGACGACGTCCTTCCCGCTCTCCATCAGGGATTTGAAGAAGTCATAGTAGACATATTCGTTGATCATGGAGGTTTTCAGATCGTCACCGGCGCGCATCCCCTTGTAGACCGCGGCCCGGCTTTCCTCCCGGCAGTCGTCCTCCCTGGGCTCCCCATTGACGGTATAGCTGTAACTGATGAAGGGGATCCGGTGCTCCTCCAGCCAGGTGCGGGGCAGGTCAGCCGTGGAAGATGTGGCGATCAGGTAGTCTTTCATATCTTTACTCCTTGTGGTTCACGTTTTATTTGCTTGTGTCTGATATTATACCACTTACCGGGGAGCCTGAAAAGAGGGAGTTTCCTGTTTCCGGTAAGGAAAAGGGGTCCGGGAGCGCGTTTGCTCCCGGACCCCGGCTTATCCGCCGTTTATCTCTGTTCGTTGATATAGATGGTCATTTTGCTCTGGAGCAGGCGGCCCACGTCCTCGGCGGACTTCTGTCCGGTGAAGAAGGCCTCGGATTCGTTAGTGATCATCTGCATCAGCTCTTCATCATAGTTCTGCACCTTGGTGGTGGTGTTCACCAGCTCCATGATCTTGTCCGCCTGGGTCTGGGTCAGGGCCTTGATCTCCACCGTCAGGTCGCCCCAGCCCCAGGAGCCCTTGGATACTTCGATCTTTTCGCCGTTCTCGTCCAGGATGAAGTTGCCGCTGGGGTCCCGCATGTATTCGGGGGTCATGGCGTCCTTCAGCTTTTTCTCAAAGGCGACGCGGTTGGTGGGCAGGCCGTAGCTGTACTGCTCCTGATAATCCGCGGTCATCATGGTGCGGAGGAACTGCCAGGCGGCGTCCTTGTTCCTGCTCTTGGCGCAGATGGCATAGCCGCTGTCGTCGAAGTTCATCATGTTGCCGGTGCCCTCGCTGGTGGGGAAGCCGATGAAGGTGGCCTCGCCGCCGAAGATGGCCTCGTACATCTGGATGCTCTCAAAATCGCTGAGCCACATGGTCATCAGCATCTGCCGCCCGGAGGAGATGCGCGCCGTGTCGTCCTCCCATTCCATGTTCTCCCAGTCCATATCCTTGGGGAACTGATTGGCGAACCGGAGGATGTCGGTGAAGACGGGGGTATCGAAGGAGCAGACGCCGGTGGCCCAGTCCACCAGCTGGTTCATCTCCATGCTGAGGCAGAAGGACAGGATGGTGTCCCGGGTGGTGCCCTGACTGAAGGGCTCGCAGCCGGCGGGCATCTGCTTCAGGGCGGCATTGAACTCCTCCAGGGTCCAGCCCGGCTTGTCGCCCACGATGCTGCTGGCGCCCATGACTGTCTCGATGTTGAAGCTGGAGGCGGTGCGGTAGAGCTTGCCGTCGGACTGAAGGGCCTTCAGCACATTGTCGAACATCTGGTCCTTCAGTTCCTCGTCGTTATTCAGATAGGGCATCAGGTCCGCCAGGATGCCCCGGGCTGCCAGCTTACCGGTGGAAAGGCCATTGAGGTTGAGGATATCCGGCACGTTGCCCGCCATGATCTCCGTATTCAGCTTGGTGAGCCCGGCCTCATAATCCTCCTCCGTGTTGTACTCGGAATAGTCGTTGATCTCAATGCGGTAATTGGGGTTATTGCGGTTGAATTTCACGATCATGCGCTGCATGTCCCCGTCCAGATACATGGTGGCCAGGGTGAGGACGGTCTTGTTGGGAAGGCTGGAGGCAGGGACCTTGTTGACCAGGATCAGGAAGTTGCTGCTTTCATTGGTCTTTTCGTCCCACTCGCTGCCCATGGAGACGATCTGCCCGTCCTCCATCACGAAGGCCTGGCCGATATTGCCGGGGTCCACGTCGGCATTGATCCAGTTGAGGACCTTTTCCGCCTTGCCCTCGGCCAGTTTGTAGCCCATGAGATTGGAGCCATTGGTGTAATAGAAATCGTAGTCGCCGCCGCCACTGGTGACGTTATAGACGTTGCGCATGGGGTAGCTCTGCTCCTCGTCCAGCGTCACGGTCTCGGTGTTGAGGATGGTCAGCTGCTCGCCCTGTTCGCCGTAGTAGGTGACGCCGATGCGCCCATCTTTGAGGCGGATCATGCTCTCCATCCAGTTGGGGAACTCCAGGATCTGGCGGAAGCTGCCGTCGGCCTCCAGGGCGATGATGGCCTGGGCCACGTTGAGGTAGACCCGCCCCTGGGCGTCCATGACAAAGCCCTGGGGATAATAGCTGTCCTGCCAGTTCTCCCCCAGTGCCTCCGTCAGCGTGTCGCTGAGGGCGATCCGCTTTTCCTCGCTGCCGTCGGCGGCCAGGAAGCGCAGGAAGTAGTTCTGCTCATAGTGCATATAGTTGTAGTACTGCTTCTGATACCACTCCTGGGAATACAGCTCCACGTCGTCGGGCCCGTCGTACCAGTTGCGGTAGACCGTCTCCATGGAGACCAGCTTGCCCTCGGGCGTGAGGAGCATGCCATTGGGATAGGTGGAACCGTTTTCCCCGGCATCCATGGGCTGGTAGCCCTCCAGGGCCTGGAAGCTGCCGTCCAGGCCGACGGAATAGAGCTTCATGCCATAGACGTCATACTGCCCCTCCCACTCCGGGGTGACGCCCTCGGGGATGTTCTCCCCGATCTTCTCCCAGCAGGTGGCCAGGAGACGCCCGTCCTGGCATGCCAGAAGGTTGAAACCGTTGGTGCGCCCGGTGATGGGAATGAATTTTGCGCTGTATACATATGTATCGGGCTGAGGCGTGGCGCTGCCGCCGTTGCTGCCGTTGTCGTCGGTGGGGGCGGGGGTGGTGCTGCCGCCGTTATTGGGGTCGGGGTTCTTGTTGCAGCCCGCCAGGGAGCCCAGAAGGCTGAGGCACAGGATCAGTGCCAGGATGATCGTCAACAGCTTCTTTGTTTTTCTCATATCATTCTCCTTGCGCTTAGATTCAGACCTTTCGGTCCGATGCATTCCGTTGTCGCTATTATAGACGATTTCACAGGAAGTTTGTTCCTTTATTTCGTGGTGATTTCCATGAATTTTCCACGGTTTTTCCATGAATTTTCGGTAACAATCATATGTCGCCCGGCGCCCCGCATATGCTCTCCCAGAGAAGAGCGCGGGGAGTGGTGAATATTCGAAGCTATATGGAGGACAGGGCCTGCGATCTGGCGGCCTGGATCATCGAAAACGCGTCCACCGTCCGGGCTGCCGCCGGACACTTCGGTATCTCAAAAAGCACCGTACACAAGGACATTACCCAGCGCCTGCCGGACTGCAACCGCAGCCTGTACCTGGAGGTGAAGGCCGTCCTGGAAAAAAACAAGGCGGAGCGTCACCTGCGGGGCGGCGAGGCCACACGGATGAAATACAAAGGCTCATAATCAAATCGGAACCGCTTCGCTGGGCTCCGATTTGAGCGGGGATTACGCTACGCTCCCCGCACTCGCTTCGCTCGCACAGTCCACTCCGCGAGAAGTATTTTTCGCCCGGCACATGTCCGTGCGAAAAACGATCTGATTCTTTTCGCGCCTGCGGACGCGAACTCTGCGAGGCTTTGAACGAAACGGAAGCTCCCCCGCCGCGGCGGAGGAGCTTCCGTTGGCGTTTTTCACCCTTGGACGAGCTTATTGCGGGTCTGGTTGATTTTCTGCTGTTCCGCCTGCTCCGGCAGATACCAGCCGTGGGCGTTCAGATCCTTGAAGATGTCCGCCTGGATGCAGTGTTCCTCATCCAGGATGTTCAGAAAGGCATTGCGGAGCCTGGGATCCACGCACTCGCCCGCAAAGGTATTGTAGGCGGCTGTGATCTGCTTCTGGCTGCTCAAACAATCTCCCAGGACTTCTTTCACG
>JAEEGK010003043.1_pt1 | contig 41957 bp, 29 predicted proteins | sample 8958771 | NCBI WGS metagenome assembly JAEEGK01 (sample SAMN16246547, study PRJNA631951) | gut metagenome | biome: gut microbiome; feature: rumen; material: SC-attached | host: Bos | place: Iran: Karaj | collected 2018-10
GATGGCGGTCAGGTGCAGCACCGTATTGGACGAGCCGCCGATGCCCATGTCCGTCGTAATCGCGTTCTCGAATGCCTCGCGTGTCATGATGTCCCGCGGGCAGATATTCTTTTTGACGAGGTCCATGACGACCGCGCCTGCGCGTTTCGCCAGCAGACGACGCGCGCCGGTGTGAGCGGCGGGAATCGTGCCGTTGCCCGGAAGCCCCATGCCGAGAGCCTCGGTCAGGGAGTTCATCGTGTTCGCGGTGAAAAGTCCAGCGCAGGAGCCGCAGCTCGGGCAGGCGTGGGCCTCGAGATCCGCCATTTCCTCGGCGCTGATCTTGCCCGCCGCGAATTTTCCCGCCGCCTCGGAGCATGGGCTGACGCTGACGTCCTGCCCTTGGAACCGACCGGCCAGCATCGCGCCGCCGCTGACGACCACCGACGGGATATTGAGACGCGCCGCCGCCATCAGCATACCGGGCACGACCTTGTCACAGTTCGGGATCAAGACGAGGCCGTCGAATCCGCTGGCCGTGGCCACGGCCTCGATCGAGTCGGCAATCAGCTCGCGGCTTGCCAGCGAGAATTTCATGCCCGTGTGCCCCATCGCGATGCCGTCGCAGACGCCGATGGCCGGAAATTCCATCGGCGTACCGCCCGCCGCAGCGACGCCGAGCTTCGCCGCCTCGGTAATCTCACGAAGGTGCATGTGCCCCGGAATGACTTCATTGAAAGAATTGTAAATGCCGATCAGCGGCTTTTCGAGATCTTCCGGCCCGAAACCGAGTGCATAAAACAGCGACCGATGCGCGCATCGCGTAGGTCCTTTTTTTACAGCGTCACTTTTCATTTTCTTCAAATAATAACTATTCCGGTAAAAGTGGATGGCTGGTATGTTAGAGGTATCAGTACACAGGCTTTTTCAGGTTGTAGCTTTTTGGGGGGAATTACTATCCCTGAAGGCATAGAGATAATAGACGACAATGCTTTTTATAACTGTGAAAGTCTGACTTCAATAAATATTCCAAAAAGTGTGACGAGTCTTGGTAGCTATCATCCTTTCGTAGGATGTACCTCTTTGCATAATGTAACTGTTGCAAGCGGGAACACTAAATATGATTCGCGCAACAATTGTAATGGCATTATTGAGACAGCAACCAACAAACTCATCTTTGGAACCGCAGGAATGACGATACCGTCATCCGTTACCTCAATAGCACCTGCCGCTTTTTTGAGCAACTCTGAACTGAACACCATTACAATTCCTGAAGGTGTAGAATCCATCGGACAACAAGCGTTCATGGATTGTTGTAATTTGCAGCGTGTAGAAATTCCGAAGACTGTTACTCATTTAGACAAGGAGATTTTTGCGAATTGCTATTATTTGTATCAAATCTCAGTCGCCACGAATAACGCTGTTTACGATTCACGCGACTACTGTAACGCTATCATAGAAACAGCTACCAACACACTGGTTGAAGGTTGTTATAACACTGTTATTCCAGCCTCGGTGAAGCATATAGGTGAGTGCGCATTCGGTGGTCGACAATGGCTTAACTCCATGAAGTTGCCTGAAGGATTAGTCAGTATTGGTGTTAATGCATTTTGGCTGTGCACAGATCTTAAGGAAGTAACTATTCCTGCTAATGTTCAGACCATCGGAGACTATGCGTTCGAGGGATGTCTTGGTTTGCAAGATGTGTATTCTCAGATAGAGGATCCATTTGACATAAACGAAAATGTCTTTAATGTCACTTACGAAGTTCAAGGTGATTTGCTTGTACCTCTATCCACAAACCATTTCACCACAGCTACCCTCCATGTACCTGCTGGCAGTAAATCTAAATATCAGCAGGCGGCTGGCTGGAAGAACTTCCAGAACATTGTGGAAATGGATGGCGAGCTAAAAAACGGTGATGTTTTTACTGGCTTAACAGTTGAGGGAGTTGAAATGGAATTTATTGTAAAGGATGCTTCAAACAAGATTTGTTGGGTAGGAAGAGGAAACTCAACGAAACAGGCTGTTGACATTTCCACTTCAGGGACTGTTACAATCCCAAGTAGCATCAACGGGTATGAGGTGAAAGGAATCGAAGCATACGCTTTTATGGATTGTGCCAAACTTGCAAATGTTGTCGTTCCTGAAGGAATTAAATCTATAGCTTATGGAGCATTTGCGAGATGCCACGGCTTAACCCAACTAGAGTTGCCTAACAGTCTTACGGTTCTTTGGTCTTTTGCCCTCTACGATTGTACCAATATGACTTCAGTTTCGTTAGGCAATCAGCTGGAGGTAATAGGACAAGCTACCTTCTATGGATGTTCTTCTCTTAAATCTCTTGAACTTCCATCCTCTTTAATTGCTATTTATTCCTATGCTTTCCGTGACTGTAGTAGTTTGACGGAAATGCATATACCCGAGAACGTCGAATACTTGGAAGACTGGCTTTTTGCAGGTAGCTGTGGCGTGAAGAAACTCACAGTGGATGCTAACAATTCGTACTTTTATAGTTTAAACAACTGCATTTTAGCCGATGTCAGTGCTAATGGGGAAACTTTGGGTATTGTAGGCTATGGATGTGCAGGAAGTACAATCCCGACTGATGCTAAGGTAAAACAAATCGGGCCGAATGCATTTGAACTAATATCTGGCTTATCAGAAATTATGATACCTGATAATATATCCGGAATTGGACAAAAAGCTTTTGCCCTGTGTTCCGATTTGGAAAAAATAACTATAGGGAAAAATGTTTCTCTTATTGAAGACATGGCTTTCTGTGGAAATACTAATCTAAAGCAAGTTTATGCACTCAATCCCGTTCCCGTGGAAATAGATGATAATGTGTTCCACACAGAGATTGTTTGGAATGAAGATGGCTCTATTAATTCGTCGAAAGAGTTCACAACTGCTACTCTATACGTTCCATACGGTAGCAAGGCCGCCTATCAGCAGGCGGCTGGCTGGAAGAATTTCCAGAATATTGTGGAGATGGTGGATATTGTTTCGGGTGATGCCAATGGTGATGGTACTGTCACTGTTACCGACTACATAGCTGTTGCCAACTACATTCTTGGACTTAACCCCGCCAACTTCAATGCGACTGCTGCCGACGTGAACGGGGATAACGATGTGAATGTAACTGACTATGTAGGTGTGGCCAACATTATCCTCTATGGCAACTATCAAGGGCCTTCGGCGAATAGCATGATGGCCTTTGGCTCTGATGAAACCTTACCTTGGTTGGAAATAGGTGTAACTGACAACGGAAAGATGAACCTGCTCCTTCACGATTCCAAGCCCTTCTCTGCCTTCCAGATGGACATTAGGCTGCCGGAGGGCGTGGAGATTGTTGAAGCTAATATGGCAAAGACTAACCAGACACGAAACCTAGGCTTTGCAAAACTCCAGGATGGTACATGGCGACTGTTGTATGGCACACTGGAGAACAAGGATGTCAATCTTGTGGGCGACAACATGCTGACACTGGAACTTGCAATCGCCAATTCCGCTGTCGGAGGCTATGTAACCTTTGACAATATCTTCCTGACCGACCGCAATGCCTCTACCATACAGTTGAATGGCATCCAGAGTGGCTTGCCTACAGGCATCAATCCCATCGAAACGGGAATGGTTGTAAACGAAGACAGCTATGACTTGATGGGTCGCAAGGTTGATGGCAGTCAATTGAAGAAGGGTGTATATGTTGTCAACGGAAAGAAAATGTTTGTCAAATAATTAATTGAGTATTGTTATGAAAAAATTATATTTGGTATTGTTGTCCTGCGTGTTAGCATTACACGCATGGACAGCAGCGGGCGAGAACCGTTTCTACATCCAAGACTTCAGTATTGACCCTGGAGCAACGGTTGATGTTGCCATTATGCTTGACAATGATGTGACCGACTTCGCATCGTTCCAGGCAGATATGTATCTGCCCGAGGGGCTTGAGTTGGTACAGCAGTACAACGAAGATGACGAAGAGTATTACATTTTCTCGTTGACGGAACGTGCCCGTAGCCGTATGGCCATTGGCTCTGCTGTACAGAGTGACGGTGCAGTACGCCTGATGCTCACCCAGACGATGGGAAGCAGTATTCAGACCATCAAGGAGACAAGTGGTGCGCTGGTAACATTCCAAGTGAAGGCAGCGGAGACCGCTTCTGGCACTAATTATATCTGCCTTGAAAATGTTGTATTCACTACGGCAACGAGTACACAGTATACGCTGGAGAATACCCAGACAACCGTGACTGTCACTGGTTCTTCTGAACCTGAGAATCCAACTGGAAATCGGTTCTATATTGAGGACTTCAGCATTGACCCTGGTGCAACGGTTAATGTTTCCATCATGCTAGACAATGAGGTGACCGACTTCGCTTCGTTCCAAGCAGATTTGTACCTGCCCGAAGGACTTGAGTTTGTACAACAATACAATGAGGACGACGAAGAGTATTACATTTTCTCTTTGACTAGCCGTGCACGTAGCCGTATGGCCATTGGCTCTGCTATGCAGAGTGATGGCGCAATGCGCCTGATGCTTACTCAGACAATGGGAAGCAGCATACAGACTATCAATGGCACAAGTGGCGCACTGGTGACGTTCCAAGTGAAGGCAGCCGAAACTGCTTCTTGCACGAAGTATATCCGTCTGGAAAATGTTGTTTTCACTACAGCAACCAGCACGCAATACACGCTGGAGAACACACAAACGGAAGTGACGGTAGGTTCTTCATCGCCAGTTTCGAATGTGGTTATAACAGCAAATTGCATCAACCTGTTTGCTGGTACTTCTCAAACGCTTTCGGTCATTCCTACTAATGCTAATGTAACGTGGGCAAGTAGTGATTCTTCAATCGCTACAGTATCTACAGGCGGTGTTGTGACTGGCGTGAAGCCTGGTAGTGCAACTATCACATGTACCTCGAACGGAGTGCCCAGTACTCCATTCACAGTTAATGTGTTCTTGCTGGGTGACGTGAATGGTGATGGCGAAATCACTATCGCTGATGCTGTCAGCATCGTGAACATCATCTTAAGTAAATAGTAAAGAGTAAAGAAATACCCCACAGGTGTTACACCTAAATACAATAACAACAGCAGCTACGATTCGACTGTAGCTGCTGTTGTTATTGTTGTTGGACTAGCCAAACGACCAAGTGTCGGTCTTGATTTTTAACTTTTCGGGGCAATTTATGTAAGTTTTTATCTCGACTGGCTTGTAATATCAGAAATTTTATCTAAATTTGCAAACGCTAACTACAACTAAATGGCTAATGAAACAGATGAAGAGCAAATGGATGATGAAGATGATGGCGGTGCTGATGGCGCTACAGCTGTCGGTGATGGTGGCTACGGCCGAGAACTACCCCTACCGCAGCGACTACCTGTGGCTGACGGTGCCCGACCACGCTGACTGGCTCTACAAAACGGGCGAAAAGGCGAAGGTGGAAGTGACGTTCTGCAAATATGGCATCCCGCAAAACGTGGAGGTGAGCTACGAGATAGGACCCGACATGCTGACTGCCACCTCCCGGGGACAGGTGATGCTGAAGAACGGGCGCGCCGTCATCAATATGGGAACGATGAAGAAGCCCGGATTCCTCGACATGCGGCTCAAGGCCACCGTCGACGGCAAGCTGTACGAGCACCACGTGAAGGTGGGATTTTCGCCCGAGAAGCTGAAGCCCTACACCAGCAATCCTGCCGACTTCGACGAATTCTGGAAGGCGAACATCGACAAGGCCCGCAAGGAAGTGAGCACAGAGCGGCTGCTGACCCGACGTGAACGTGTCGAGAAGTACAGCACCGACGAGTTCGACTGCTACCTGATCAAACTGCATACCGACAGCCGCCACAGCATCTACGGCTATCTGACGATGCCCCGAGATGCCGCTGCCGCCAAGCATCCCATCGTGCTCTGCCCGCCGGGAGCCGGTATCAAGACCATCAAGGAACCAATGCGCAATACTTATTACGCCAAGAATGGATTCATACGACTAGAGATGGAGATTCACGGACTCAACCCCGAGATGACTGAGGAGCAGTTCAAGGAGATATCCAGCGCCTTCTCTGGCGAGAACGGCTATCTGGAGAACGGCCTCGACAACCGCGACAACTACTACATGAAACACGTCTACGTGGCTTGCATACGCGCCCTCGACTATCTCTGCACGCTCCCCGAATGGGACGGCCGCAATGTCTTTGTGCAGGGAGGCAGTCAAGGCGGAGCCCTCTCGCTCATCACGGCTGGCCTCGACCCGCGCGTGACGGCCTGCGTGGCCAATCATCCCGCCCTGAGCGATATGGCCGGTTATGCTGAGGAGGGACGGACAGGCGGCTACCCGCATTTCCATCGCGAGAACCAAATGCTTACTCCCGAGAAGATACGCACACTGCAATACTACGACGTAGTGAACTTCGCCCGCCGCATCCATTGCCCTGCCTATCTGACGTGGGGTTATAACGACAACACATGCCCGCCGACGACGAGCTATGTCGTGTGGAACCTCATCACGGCTCCCAAGGAATCACTCATCACGCCCATCAACGAGCATTGGACCACCACCGAAACGAATCAAGGACAAATGATATGGCTAAAAGGACAACTCAAATAGCGCTGCTCTGCATGTTGCTGGCGCTATCGGCATCTGCCCAGAACCAGCGGCGCGAGAAGTACGAATTCATGCGCAACCTGCCCGTCTATGCCGACTCGCTGATTGCCGACCTCAGCTATCCCCTGGCCTGGGGGAACAGCGACATACGCGACTTCGACCGCTGGAAGCAGGCTGCCCGTCAGAAGGTGCTCGACTGCATGCTCTGCCCACCGCCTCCTCCTGCCGAGGGTTTCGACATGCACGTGCTCTACGAAGAGCAGCGCGAAGGCTACAAGGCCCGCAAGATCGAGATACGCCTCTCACGCTACTACACCGTGCCTGCCTATGTGCTGATACCCGACGGCAAGGGTCCCTTCCCGGCCGTCAACGCCCTGCATGATCACGGCGGCCACCTGTTCATAGGCAAGGAGAAGATGATACGGCCGCTGGCCTGCGAAGACCAGGCGGTCATCAAGGATGCCGACGAGTGGGTGGCGGGCTACGAGGGGCAGTACTTCGGCGACTACCTCGCCCAGCACGGCTACGTGGTGTTCTCGGCTGACGCACCCATGTGGGGAGAGCGCGGACAGAAGGAAGGACCCCTGCGCGACAAGTACGACATGATAGCCGGCAACATGATGATGTACGGCATCGACCTCAGCGCCTACATGACCTACGACGACATTGCCGCAACCGAGTTCCTGGCATCGATGCCCGAAGTCGACCCGACGAGGATAGGCTGCACAGGATGGTCGATGGGCGGCTATCGCACCTGGATGCTAGCGGCCCTCTCCGACCGCATCAAGGCAGGAGCCTGCGTATGCTGGATGGTGACCACCGACGAGCAGATGAGTTTCAAGTACAGTCGCACCGAGAACGGCGGTTTCGCCAATTGCTTCCCCGGCCTACGCCGCTGGATGGACTATCCTCACGTGGCCAGCATCGCCTGTCCCAAGCCCATGCTCTTCATCAGCGGCTCGCAGGACAAGCTCTTCCCCGTAGCCGGAGTCGAGAAGGCCTTCGCCACGATGCGCGCCACCTGGGCGAGCCAGCAGGCCTCCGACCGCCTGCAGACCGAGCTCTGGGACATCCCCCACAGCTGCGGAAAGGCAGCGCAGAAATGCGTGCTGGAGTTCTTTGAGAAGTTCCTCTGATACCCATTTTCTCCTCTCCTGCACGGAGCAAATCTTGGCCTCAGATGGATTGTGGTGATTTCCGAGAAATATGATATTAACAAACGTTTAGTACGATGGAAAAAGTGAGAATTTGAATCAGTTGCTAGGGCTATTGAGTGACAGCGAATTAAGAGAATACGTGTTGGAGTATGCAGAGAGAAATGCAGAAACTAGTCAGCGGGGCAGAATCTGCACATTTATTGGCAGAAGAATTCCGTCATAAATTCAGGCAACCGACGAGCCATGAAAGAAGAACTAAAAGATTTTTGAAGATGGCAAAATGATAAATGCAGTAGCTCAATAAACAAGGCATACAGAAATGAAGAACAATAAGACACTACTACAGGCCGACCATTTAAAAAGATTTGGAACACTTTGTTTATTGCCTGCAAACACATTGTTTATAAGCAGTAAACACATTGTTTATAGGCTGTAAACACTTTGCGGTCGCGATGCTGACGCGCTAGGAAGAGGCGCATCGGTGGCTACAACCGCTCCATCCAGTGCGACAGGAACACGTCGTTGACGGAATAGATCGTACCGTCGAGGGTGACCTCGTCGTTGAGCAAGCCCTTCTCACAGAGGGCATCAGCCAGGCGACGAGAGACGGAGGGTGTGCCGATCTTATGGCGTTTGAGGAAAGCCGTTGACATGATCTGACGCACGATGCCTTCCTTGGCTACGGCTATAAGATAGTTCCACTGCTTGTCGGTCAGCATCTGGCGGTATTGGAGGTAGATGGCCTCGCCTTGCTTCATCAGCAGATTGCAGGCAACCTTGACCTCGCCCTCATCCACGGTCGTGCTACCGTTGGCAAAGATGGTATGGCAGAGTTGCTGGGTATAGTAGGTGTGGCGGCGCGACCATTCAAGTATGAAGCTCAGTGCCTCGTCGGTGATTGCGCGATGGTACTCTTCAAAGAGTCGGCGTATAAAACTAGAGTATGATTCTACGGAAATCTTGCCGAGTGAGACAAAGGCTGTGCTGGAGTAGAACGGCTTTTTCTCGTTGGCAAAGATGTCTGCCATCAAGTGCTTTTTGCTGCCACAGAAGATGAAGGTCAGGTTGTGGGTCTGCTGGATATAGGTGCGCAGCAAGGCTTCCAGGTTCTTTTCGGGATAGTCGCGAATTTGCTGGAATTCGTCAATGGCGATGACGATATGCACGCCCTGACAGTCGAGGAAGTCGAATAGTCCTTTCAGGGTGTACTCCTTTTCATGCATGGTCTGATAGGCTATCTGCAGCTGGGGTTCTCCTGTGATATTGTCGAAGGAAAGTTGGGGGCGCAGAGCCTTGATAAACGTAAGCAGCTTCTCGCCTATGGATGTCTTGGGTTGGAATGACTTCATGGCTGCCTCAGCCAGCAGCTTGATGAAGTCGTCGATAGTGCGGGAGGCAAAGATGTCGAGGTAGATGGTGTGTATCTCCGGGCGTGTGGTCTGTAGCTCGTCAAACAGTCGGAGTATCAGCCCAGTCTTTCCCATGCGCCTTTGGGAGATGAGCGTCATGTCGGTCTTGTTGACGCAATTACGCAACATCAGCTGCAGCTCTTCTTCGCGGTCGCAGAAGAGTGCTTTTGACTCGTATGACTTGATAACAAACGGATTCTCCATATTCTGACAGGTGATAGTTGGATAGTCGAATTCGCTGCAAAGATACAAAAAAAATCTGATTACACAAAATGTGTAACACAAAATGTGTAATCAGATTTCGCATTTTCGGCACAGAAGGCGCTATCGGACGATCTTCTTCAGCTCTTTTACGGCATCAGCGGCTGTGATCTCGCGGCCGCCGTTGTCAAGGTCGATGAGCTTGTAGCGGTCGTTGCCCATGCCAAGCTCCTTCATGTAGGAGAGCTGACGCAGACCGTGACGGCTCTCGATGCGCTCGAGCATGTCGTGATGGTCGTCGGCAGTCATCGCATAGATGATGTCAATGCAAGCCTGGTCGACGGCAAGAATGTCGGTGGAGGAAAGGATGCCCACGTCGGGGGTCACTACGGGCTCGGCAGCCACTCCCTCGCAGTCGCACGACACGGACATGTTGCGCATCACGTTGACATAAGTCACACGGTCGCCGAAGAAGTCGATGGTGGCCTTGGTCGACTCGGTCATGCGCTCCATGAACTCCTCTTCCTTGATGTCCCACTGGTCGTCCTGGCCGGGCGTGGTGTGGATCCAGGCCTTGCCTATGCGCCCGTCAGCACAGCCGATGCCGATGTTCTTGTTGGAGCCTCCGAATCCGCCCTGGGTGTGGCCCTTGAAGTGAGTCAACGCGAGCATAGCATCGTAGCGGGTGAGATGCGATCCGACGGACATCTCCTTGAACCACTTGCCGCCGTTAACGGGCAGGGCGGTGGTATCTTCCTCATCGAGGATGTCGACGGGACAGAACGTCCATCCGTTGACTTCGAGCGTCTCACGATGCTTGTCGGTAGTGTAGCGGTCGCCCTCGTAGTAGGTGTTCGTCTCGATGATGGTGGCATCGGGCAGGTCCTTGGCTATCAGCGCCTTAACCCATTCGCGGGGGATGATGTTGGGACCGTGCTGCTCGCCTGTGTGCAGCTTCACGCCCACGTGTCCGCTGATCTTGGCATTGACCTGTTCATAGGCCTTGATGAGTCCCTCGGCCGAAAGGTCGCGGGTGAAATAGACCACCGACTCGTCGCCCGTGCGCTGGTTGTAGGCCACGTACTTGCTGCCGTCGAGGGCTGTGACCCACTGCTGCAGCACCTCGCGGGTGGCACCGTTAAGCAGCCGGCCCTTGCCCCAACGAACGTCGGGATAGGCTTCTCTGAGGTCGGCACAGGCCTTGTCGATGTCGCTGCCTCCGGAAGTAGCGAAGGGGATGACGGTCTTGCCTTTGAAATCGTAGGACTCCATAAAGGTGTTGATGATAGTGGGACAGGTGTACCACCAGATGGGGAATCCCACGTAGACGATGTCATACTGCTGCATGTCGTCGAGCTTGGCGGTAATGGCGGGCCGCGATGCCTTGTCGCGCATCTCCACGCTGCTGCGGCTCAGGCTGTCGCGCCAGTCGAGGTCGGCGTCGGTATAGGGCTGCGCGGGTGTGATCTCGTGGAGGTCGGCACCTGCCACTTCTGCCAGTTGCTGGGCGACGCCCTTGGTCACCCCCGAAGCCGAGAAATAGGCTACCAATGTTTTCATACTCTTTGTCTCTGTTTGTTCTTTTTGTTTGTTTGTCTGCGAACAGGCTCCGAACATCAATGCCAGGAGCGCAGCTGCGATGAAGGTTAGTTTTCTCATGTCTGTTAATGATTTATTGTTATTCGTAGTGTCGTATTCTCACGTCGATGCCGTCGCCCTGAAGCTGGGAAGGGAGCTTGCTGACGTCGGTCTGGCCGTAGTGATAGGGGAACAGCACCTTGGGCTTAACGATTCTAGCAGCCCTGACAAGCTGGTCGGTGGTCATCGTGAAGGGCTGGTTGCAAGGCAGGAAAGCGATGTCGATATCGCTGACGGAAGCCATCTCGGGAATGTCCTCCGTGTCGCCGGCTATGTATATCCTAAGCCCGTCGATGGTTAGGATATAGCCGTTGTCCCTGCCCTTGGGATGATACTGTTGGCGGCCTTCGGTGATGTTGTAGGCAGGCACGGCTTCAACAGTGATGTCGTCGGCAAGCTGCAGCTTGTCGCCGTTGGCCATTACCTTACCGGAGCCCAACATGTCGGCACAGCGCTTGTTGGTGACGAGGCTGGTCTGCTGAGCCGTGAGGATCTTGAGGGCCTCACGATCGAAGTGGTCCTGGTGCTCATGTGTGACGAAGATGTAGTCTGCCTTGGGCATAGCCGTAAAGTCGACGGTCTTGTTGCCCAGCTTAGTCACGGGGTCGATCTCGATCTCCTTGCCGTCATACTCCACACGGATGCTGGCATGCACGAGCGCATGAAAACGGACGGTCTTTCCGCTTTTTGTCTTGAAGGTGTCAACCTCATAAGACTGCTGATTCTGCTGTCCATAGGCTGCGGTAAGTCCCAAAGCGGCCAGCATACAAGTAATGATTCGTTTCATAGATAATAATGGTTTTATTAGTATTTACATTGAATTCATACATTCCCTAGATAAACATGAGTGATACCCTCCTCCTGAGCAACCTGACGGGCAGAGCGCAAGGTGGAGAGCGGCGTAGGCGGGATGTCCTGCATCTTGAAGCGGGGAAAGAACCGGCTGAAGTGAAGAGGGGCATCGGCGAGGCCATTTGCGACGAGCCATCGGCACATACTGCGTATCATCTGGAGGTCGTCATTGACCTGGGGTATGACCAGATTGGTGATCTCAATCCACACACCTGCATCACGCATAGCCAGGATGGTGTCGAGCACAGTAGAGAGATGGCCGCCGCTGACACGCTGGTATATCTCGTCGCTGAACGACTTGAGGTCGATGTTGGCGGCATCGAGGTAGGGCAACAGGTCGGCAAGGGGCTCAGCACAGACGTAGCCAGCTGTAACAAGGATATTATAGAGACCTGCCTCATGAGCCTTGCGAGCTGTATCGGTGACGTATTCGATATAAGTGAGCGGCTCGGTATAGGTATAGGCAATGCTGGGGCAGCGATGCTCCTGACAAAGGGACACGAGATCATCGGGCGATAGGTCGTAGTGAGGAACTTCGCTAGGAGCGACCTGCGAGATATCGTAGTTCTGGCAGTTCAGGCAACGGAAGTTGCAACCCGTGCAGGCGACCGACAGGCACTTGGTACCAGGATGGAAATGATAGAGCGGCTTCTTCTCAACCGGGTCAACAGCCAGTGCACAAGGTCGCGAATAGACCTCGCTGACGAGTATGCCGTGATGATTGCGACGGCTCTGGCAAATGCCCGTCTTACCATCGGCTATGCGGCAGTGGTGCGGGCAAAGCTGGCATTCTACTCGTCCGTCGTCCTGTCGCTGATAATATCTGCACTCCTGTCGTTCCAAACTATTATTTATATGCTAAAACACGATTGCCTCGTAAACATAGAGCTCGGCATCACGCCATCCGTCCCAGCCTAGTCCGGCTTTGTCGCGCGAACAATGCCCAACGAACTCCTCCTTCGTCCAGTTCACCTCATCGGCCACCTGAGGCAGGAAAGTTCCGCTGCGATAGCCCTTGCGGATATATATTCCGTGACGATGCAACTGGAACTCGTCAAGACTCTTGATGCGGCGCATAGGCGTGAGCACAGATATCTCGATATCGACATCACCCAGCTCCTCGCAGCGCAGAGGCGGAAAACGAGGATCATCGAAGGCTGCAGCTCGGGCCATCTCCGACACAATTTCATAGAGCGGCACATCTTCTCCAAAATGTCCGATGCAGCCGCGCAGATGTCCGTGCTTATGCAGCGAGACGAAGGCACCGCACTTCGAGTTGAGTGCTGAGGCCAGAGCGCCCTTTTTAATAGCATCGCACAAGGCGGAGCGAAGAGCTGACCGGGAGACAGGCTTATCACCCAATGCGCTCTTGATGCTGTTGAAAGCGATCTCTTTCAGTTGTTTCTTGTCTGAGTCGGTGAGCGTAAACGTTGAGTTTTCGCAACGGAGGAAGGCGAAGGAATGATAGCCCACCACACGCGAATGATCGTGATGATCGATATCACCAGAGTTCTGGTACATCAGGTGCCTGACCTCGTAACGATTGTCAAGCATCAGCATAAGCGTGATGATGGGGAACTCGCCACAGGCACTTGTCGACAGATTGCGCTTGCCGCTGGCGGCATTTGCCTCGATGGCTGTAATAAACTGCCCGACGTCACCCGACTCAATGGCTCTGCCCGTTCGTGCATCCACCTCACAGGCATCATCGTACGAAGGGTAATGCGAGAAATCGCTGCTGACGATGAAAAGGTTGTCATCGCTAAAGTAGGGCTTCAGCACCTCAGCCATCCGCTTCAGCTTGCTAAAATGGTTGGTGGAGATGATAATTGGGACGATGGGAGGAAGGGGTTGAGGGCTGAGGGAAGAAGACGAGGCGAAGAGCCGTTGCAGGAAAGGCAGCTGTACCTCTAGGCAATGCTCTTCGGCATGAGCTTCTGGCTTGTAGGTGAACACATCGTCGGAAGCGGTCAGCTGCAACGCAGTCTCACGATCAACTTTCACATTCCCCAATGGGGTGGCATAATAGTCAGCCTCAGTATTGACAGAGGCGCCATTTAGCCAAACGCAATGACTAGGCCCCAGCAGGAAGATACGCTTGTAGGACTTCTCGGGATCAATAACCTTATAGGCAGCAGCGGCCACATTTCCTGAGAAATAATAGCCGGCATGGGGTACGATGAGCGCCGCCAGATTATGAAAGACAGGACTTTGGTCGTGAAGTGCCAGATAGGCGTCAACCTCAGCTGCAAGCCTCTGAACATCACCCTCATAGAACCGGTTGGCCTGAGTGGCAGGCCTCACTACCGGTTCTTGGTGATATTTGTCAGAAGGTTGCATAGGCGTCAGGAAAGGGTGAGACTATTCCTCTGTATAGCCACCATAGCCCTTGTTGCCATAACCATAGGCATAGCCATAATGATAGCCATAGCGGTGGTAGCCATAGCGACTTCCAGCAGCAGTTGTACCATTGAGCAGCACCGACATATTGCGGAACTTCTGATCCTTGTAGTAGCCTTCGATCACCGGGAGCATCTCGCGCTCCATCAGTCCGGCACGGATAACGAACAGCGTCATATCGGCATACTTAGCAATAACAGAAGCATCGGCGACAATTTCCACAGGCGGACAGTCGAGGAAGATAAGGTCGTACTGCTCACGCAATTCATCGAGCAGCTTCTGAAGCCTATCGCTGAAGAGCAGCTCAGCGGGGTTGGGAGGTATCGTACCGACAGGTATCATCTCGATGTTCGAGTAGTTCTCGAGGTCGTACTTCACTGCATGCCAGTCTGCCACGCGCCCGTTGAGATAGTCAGAAATACCAAGCTTGGGTTTGTTGACAAATTCAGACAGCGATGCTCGGCGCATATCCAGGTCGATAGCGATAACCTTCTTTTCCTTGATGGCAAAGGAGGTGGCGATATTCATCGTCAAAAAAGTCTTACCGCTACCAGGATTGGCTGATGTCACCATGATGACCTTGTTCACATGATCAGCACCCGTCATGAATTCCATATTCGTGCGCACCACGCGGAAGGCCTCGTTGATGACGTTTCGGCTCTCAGGTTTCACTACGATATGCGAAGTCAGGCTTTCTCCTTTCTTCTTCCGTTTCTTGCGGTCGTATTGTGGAATCTCGCCAACAAAAGGTATAGTCAAATCCTCTATGTCCTTGCGTCCGCGCACCTTCGTGTTAAGATTCTCACGCAGATAGATAATGGCGATAGGGATGAGGATACCCAGCAGCATTGCTGCCAGCAGAATCATGCGGCGGTTGGGCGAAACGGGAGCCATCGAACCTGTTGGGGAGGTTATCACACGGGTGTTGTAGGCTGTGAAAGCCTGCGACAGCTCGTTCTCCTCACGCTTCTGCAGGAGGAAGAGATAGAGTGCCTCCTTCACCTTTTGCTGGCGCTCGACGCTGAGCAGGTACTCAGCCTGCTTGGGGTTGCTCAGCAGACGCGATGTGCTCAGTCCCTGAATACCACGCAGACCTTGTATCTGGGTATTCAACGTGCTCACCTGATTGTCGATTGACGAGATAATGGAGTTGCGCATCTCGTTGAGGTTCTGGTCCATATCGGCTACCAGCGGGTTCTCAGCACTACTGTTGGCCACAAGGCTGTTGCGCTGCAACATCTTGTCGTTGTACTCGTTGATCTGCTGTTCGATGACAGGCGAGTTGATACCAGAGTTGGCGGGAAGCAGCTGATCCTTGGAATTCTTGTCAGAGACATGATCGCGGATATAGCGGGCCATATAAAGCTGGTTGTTGAGTTCCGTCACCTGCATGTTGGCCTGGTTGGCAGTATTCATATACATACTTGAGGCGGCCTGCATATCAGTGATCTGGTTCTCACTCTTATACGATGAGATGTCGCTGTCGACGTTGCCCAGCTCATTCTCGATTACCTGCAGACGCTCGTTGATAAACTGCGAAGTGCTCACTGCAATCTGGTTCTTGTCCTTCACCCAATTCTCATTGTACACAGAGATGAGGGTGTTGAGGTAATCTTCAGCACGCTGGATATTCACGTCCTTGTAAGTGATATCGATGATGGTCGAGGTCTTGCTGTTACGGTCGGCCGTCATCTTCGCCTTACATGAGGATATAGCTGATATAAGGCCCTTACGACTCACGTAAATCTTCATCTCAGCGAGGGCATTACCCTTGTAATAGGGTGTGGGAGTCACCGTCAGCAGACCGACAGGGGTATACACCTCCTTGTACTGCTGTGCAGCGACTTTAGTGCCCTTGCCCACTTCCTTGCCGTTCAGCTTGAAGTCAGACAAGGTCAGCGTACCGTCCTTGTGAATGGTGATGGTGAGCGAACTGAAATCATTGTAAGCCAAATCCTTGAACGACACTTTCAAGGGAAGCGTCCTGCCATAAAGTGTACGCTTGTGGAATCTGCCGTCGGCCATATAGTCAACGTCAAGACTGAGGCGGCGTATCACCTCCAACAAAAGATCGGGCGACTGCATCGTCACCACCTCGTTGTCGACATTGGTATTCGCATTAAACAATCCCAGTTCGGAAAAGGCGTTCATCTCCGAAGAGATGGCCGAGCGTCCTTTTCTTTCCTCCTTGATGAGAATCGAGGTGGAGCGTGTGAACACTGGTGGCGTAGTGAGAAGATAGGCGAAGGCTGCTCCCACACAGATGATCAGTGACAGCACAAACCACTTCCACTTGCCTATGCAGAGAGCCAGCAGGTCCTTCAACTGGAGGCTATCGTCCTGAGCCTCTGCCATGTTGTTGTTCTTTTCAGATATTGCCATTCTTAATTACTCTTTCTTTTTTTATTACTTAACTATCAATACTGCGATGGAAGTGAGCAGCGAAGCTACTGAAATCCAGAACGATGCAGAGAGTACGTTATTACCGTTCACCGTTGTCTGACGCGAACGGAACTTGTTGGGCGTGACATACACCACATCGTTCTGCTGCAGGTAGAACGCAGGCGACTGCATCACTTCGCGACCTGACTGCAGGTTGATGCGATAGTTCACACGCTGTCCGCCCACTTCACGTATCACAAGCACATTATTGCGCTCACCCTGAATGGTGAGGTCGCCAGCCATACCGATGGCATCGAGCACGGTCATATGGTCACGATCGAAGGAATAGCGCCCAGGGCGGTTCACCTCTCCAAGAACGCTGAAGCCAAGGTTTGCATACTCGATGGTCACCACAGGGTCTTTCACCAAATTACGGCTGATAAGCTCGTTCTTAATATGCTCAGCCACCTCGTCGCGACGGAAACCTGCGACCTTGATTTTGCCAAGTACGGGGAAGTCAATCTCGCCATTCGGACTCACGGTATAGGCAGAGATCTGCTGACTGGTATTCAGAGATGATGTCTGAGAGTAGCCCACACGATGCGAGACGATAGGCAGATTGAAGAGGTCGGCCAGTTGAGGATCCTTACTGTTGACGACGATAGAGACCTTATCATCAGGACGCAGGCGGATGTCGAGTGCCTGCATCACCTGTTCAGATTGTCCGTTGCCGAGATCGTTGAAATACGCCACGTTGGGCGCGCCACAGCTGCTCAGTATCAATGCAAGCAGCCCCACAATAATCAGATGATTTTTTCTCATATACTTAATGGTTCTTTCTTTCAGTCATTCAGAAATCACTTTTCGGGGACAAAGGTACTAATTTGAATCGAAACATCCAAATAATCCTCCAAATTTCTGCTAATCTTTTTATTAATCTTACTATGTAAGAAGTAATCGGCGAAACGAATGGAATGAGTATCTGTGCCGCAAAGGTTATACATCCCACGCTTGAGCAGCATCTCTGCCTTTTTCTGCACATCAGGTCCATAGGCACCCACAAGCGACGGGACGTTCAGCTGAAACAGCATGCCGCGCTCCTTCCAATGGCGGTAGTCGCCGATGTCCATATACTGGTAGCGCTCAGGATGAGCGAGGATGGGCGTGTAAGCACGTTCTTTCATCTTGTCGATGATGTGCTCCATATCCATTGGCGGATTAAAGTACGATGTCTCCACCAACAGTTGACGGCTACCACTAGGACCAAGGGGAAGCACATCGTCTTTCTCAATGCGCTCCAGAAAGAGGTTGTCGAGCATGTGCTCTGCTGCAAGACGAAGGACGATAGGGCCCTTGTAGGCTGCAGAGAGATCGTCAAAGCGCTGGCAAAGGGCAGCGGTGGTATTGGGAATATCTTCCATGATATGCGGCGTGAGCCAAATCTCCTTCACGCCATATTCCTCCCACAAGTTCAGTAGCTGCAGCGTCTCCCGCAGCTCCTTCACTCCGTCATCAACGCCAGGCAACAGATGACAGTGGTAGTCTGTAAATCCCGACAGCATCCCGCTGTCAAGCACCGTTGTCTTTTTATTAAACATCATCACTTTATAACGTTATATCCACCACTTCAGAATGGGTACTGATGTTCAAAAGTCATCCTTTTCTAAGTCTATTTTTTCAGGCTGCAAAGGTACTATCTTTTTCTTAAATAGCCAAACAAATACACCATTATTTTATGAAACGGGTGGAATGCTAGAATAAATCACATAGAAGTTAGTGGCTTCTATATCAAGGGGCTTAAGCAATGGGAAAATGAAAATTGTTAAGAAAATTGGTCAAAAATAGCCCCATCGAAAAAGTGCAATCTAGAAGAGAATGACGATGAAAATAACATAGTCGACAGCTCGTCGCCAGTAAAGTTAAGGTTCAAAAGCGGTTTTCACTTGGCTAGAAGGCAGTTTTCGCCTGGCCGGAAAGGCACTTTGGTGTGCAAAGTAAGCGACGAAGCATAGCATCCTCCGTAACTTTCGTGATCAAAGTGGCCGACGAGCGAGACCAAAGTGGCTACCTTTAAATCAGCAAAAATTACTACTTCCACAACAGACTCATTTCCAGAGAATTACAACCATGCTCAAAACTCGCTCAGATTCGGCCAAAGGATTTGTTGCTCAGAATTTTTAAAATATGAGAGGGAATTTGTCAAGTAAAAAGAAAGAGTCCAACGATGTTACTCATTGAACTCTGAGCGGAGAGAGAGGGATTCGAACCCCCGGTACCTCTCGGTACGACGGTTTTCAAGACCGTTGTAATCGACCACTCTACCATCTCTCCTTATTCTACGGCACTCCGTAAAAAGCGGGTGCAAAGGTACAATTAAAAAATGAGAAATGAGAAACGAGGAAGGAGAATTTAGTCCCGCCTGGCCCGATTTAACGTTTTTTATCATCTTTGGGTTTCATTTCTCCCTCTTCACTTCTCATTTCTCATATAAAAGCAGTACCTTTGCACCATGATTTATCCGGATAACTACGAACAAAAGATAGGATTCGACGAAATACGGACGCTGATACGCGAACAATGTATGAGTCAGCTTGGTCGTGACGTCGTCGACGAGATGACCTTCTCTGACGTTGCCAGCGATGTTAACGAGCTGCTGCTGCAGATACATGAATTCCGCCAGCTGATGGAGTCGGTCAGCGAGTTCCCCCTGCAGTATTTCTACGACATGCGCGAGGCTTTAACTCGCATCCGCCTAACTGGTACGCACCTCGAGGAACAGGAGCTGTTTGACCTGCGACGGTCGCTTGAGACCATCATGAAGATGGTAACGTTACTAAACAGCGGAGAGGAAGGCGAGGATCCCTACCCTGCCCTTCACCGTCTGGCTGAGAACGTACAGACCTATCCTGCAATGATACGCCGTATTGACAGCATCATCGACAAGTTTGGGCGCATCAAGGACGGTGCGACAATGACGCTTGCCAGTATTCGTCATGAATTGCAAAAGACTGAGGGCAGCATCTCGCGTACATTATATACTATACTGCATTCAGCTCAGCGCGACGGACTGGTGGACAAGGATGCCGCTCCAACAATGCGCGACGGCAGACTGATGATACCCGTATCGCCTAGCGTGAAGCGACGCATCAACGGTATCGTACACGATGAGTCGGCCACAGGAAAGACCGTCTTCATCGAGCCCGCTGAAGTTGTGGAGGCCAACAACCGTATCCGCGAGCTGGAAGCGGAGGAGCGACGTGAGATTGTGCGCATCCTGACCGTATTCAGCGACGAGGTACGCCCACACATCAAAGAGATACTTGACTCTTACCGATTTATGGGCTGGATAGACTTCATTCACGCCAAGTGCGCTTTGGCAGAGCTGACGAAAGCCATCGAGCCAAAGATAGACGACCGCCCGCATATCGACTGGATTCAAGCTGTGCACCCGCTACTGGCGCTCTCGTTGGCAAAACAAGACAAGAAGGTGGTGCCGCTGGATATCAGGCTGGAAACCTCCGCAGGAGATACGAAGGGCGCTAGCGGCAACCTGCTCATCATCTCCGGCCCGAATGCAGGAGGAAAATCGGTCTGTCTGAAGACGGTGGGCCTACTGCAGTATATGCTACAGTGCGGACTAAGCGTCCCTGTGAACGAGCATTCTACTTTCGGCCTTTTCCACAACATCATGATTGACATCGGTGATGAGCAGAGCATCGAAGACGACCTCTCGACCTACTCATCTCACCTGATGAACATGAAGCAGATGATTCGAAATTGCGACGAGCACACATTATTATTAATAGATGAGTTCGGGGGAGGCACGGAGCCTATGATTGGCGGAGCCATTGCCGAGGCTGTGCTGAAGCAGTTTTGGAAGAAGAAGACTTTTGGAGTCATCACCACTCACTACCAGAACCTGAAACATTTTGCCGACGAGCATGAGGGGGTAGTAAACGGTGCTATGCTTTATGACCGTCACGAGATGCAAGCGCTGTTCCAGCTTTCCATTGGCCAGCCTGGCTCCTCGTTTGCCATTGAGATTGCTCGCAAGACGGGTCTGCCCGAGGAAGTGATCAAAGATGCCTCAGACATCGTTGGTTCGGAATACATCCAGAGCGACAAGTACCTGCAGGACATCGTTCGCGACAAGCGTTACTGGGAAGGTAAGCGTCAGACCATCCACCAGCACGAGAAGTCGCTGGAAGGCCGCATCGCCCGTTACGAGAGCAATATCGAAGAAATAGAGCAGGAGCGAAAAGCTATTCTGCGTCGAGCCAAGGAGCAGGCTGAGGAACTGCTGAACTCAGCCAACAAGAAAATAGAAAACACAATCCGCGAGATTCGCGAGCAGCAGGCAGAGAAAGAAGCTACCCGTCGTCTGCGCGAAGAGATGGAGTCCTTCAAGCAGGAAGTAGCAGAGATCGACACGAAGGCTAGCGATGAAAGCATCGAGCGCAAGATGCGCCAGATTCAAGAGCGCAGGGAGCGAAAGGAGAAGAAGCGAAAAGCCCAGCTCCTCGCTGAGAGCGAAGGCAGCGTAAACGCTCAAGACGGCAATGCCTCAGGAAAGGCTAGCACACCCCTACCTCAAAATCAGGAAGCAGCCCCTCTCTCTGCTGGCGATACCGTTCGAATTAAAGGTCTCACAAGCATAGGTACCATCGAAAAGATTGACGGCAAGCAGGCTACCATCGTCTTTGGTGGAGGCATGCGCACCAAAATGCGCCTCGACCGTCTGGAACCAGCCAAAGAACCTGAGAAGGAGATCTCAAAGACTGAAGAGCGCAACGCACAGATTTCCGGCTCCTTTGCCAGCTTAGGCAGTGGAGCCCGTGCAGCCATCGACTCACGCCGCCAGAACTTCCATCAAGACCTCGATGTCAGAGGTATGCGAGGCGATGAAGCCATCAATGCCGTCACTTATTTCATCGATGACGCTATCCTGGTAGGTATGCCACGTGTGCGAATCCTTCACGGAACGGGCACCGGCATCTTGCGACAGCTCATCCGCCAATACCTTGCCACCGTGCCCAACGTCAGCCATTTCCGCGACGAGCACGTGCAGTTCGGAGGAGCAGGTATCACAGTCGTTGATATTGACTGATTCTAGAATCAGAAACATAGTTGTTTGAGTCAAGATTCTTGACTCTCAAAGCATTTATCCATTGATTTATATCAAGAAAATGCCGCTGTGTGCGCACAAAACAGCGACACAAGGCCTTTTGTTTATAAAAATATGCGTACCTTTGCACCCGCTTTCAGGATATCAGCCCCTTCTCGAGAGGAGAACAGGCTAGGAAGCATAGAAACGAGGGCCTTGGCAAAGCCCCTTAAAGATAGAGAATATGAAAAGATTAGTGAAGAATGTATGTCTGAGCTTGTCGATTCTGACCCTGATGCCCCTACAAGCCGGGGCTGCCAATAGAAACGATAGCTCAGCCCAGTTTGACTGGAATCCCGTGATGGAGGCCATCATCCTGGTGGAGAGCGAAGGAAATCCTAATGCCGTGAGTGGGAACTCAGTAGGCGCGATGCAAATCACACCCATTCTCGTACGAGAGTGCAACAACATCCTCAAGTCGAGGGGAAGTGACAAACGTTACACATTAGCCGACCGCTACAATGTGGACAAGTCGAAAGAGATGTTCCTTCTGATTCAGTCGCAGTACAACAAAACGAACGACGTGGAGAAAGCCATCCGTTCGTGGAACGGCGGACCTAAGTACAGTGTCAAGAGCACCGACCGCTATTACCAGAAAGTGTTGCGACGTATGAAGTAGGCAAAAGCCACTGCTTAACGAACCCATACAAATCCGGTTGCAAGCTTCTAGAAGGCCTTGCGACCGGATTTTTTTACAAAAAAACTTAAAACCTTTGGTCATGCCAAACTAATGTATTATATTTGCAGGTTGATAGGAAATATAAACCCTTTAATAATAAGAATTATGACAGCAATTATCATCATCGTAGCAGTCGTCGTACTGCTTGCATTGTGGGCTGTAGGCATCTATAACAGCCTGGTGAAACTACGTAACAACCGCGAGAATGCTTTCGCGAACATCGATGTGCAGCTCAAACAGCGCCACGACCTCATCCCTCAGCTCGTGGCTACCGTGAAAGGCTATGCCCAGCATGAGAAAGAACTGCTCACCCGCGTGACAGAGGCTCGTGCTGCTGCCATGAACGCTACAGGCATCAATGACAAGATTCAGGCCGAGAACCAGCTCTCTAGCGCTCTGGCAGGATTGAGAGTGTCGCTGGAAGCCTACCCCGATCTGAAGGCCAACCAGAACTTCCTGCAGCTACAAAGCGAGATCTCCGACATCGAGAACAAGCTGGCTGCCGTACGCCGCTACTTCAATACAGCTACTCGTGAGCTGAACAACAAGGTGCAGACCTTCCCCGCCAACATCCTGGCTGGTATGTTCGGATTCCAGAAGGAGCCCATGTTCGAAGTTCCCAAGGAGGAGCGTGCCTCGATGGACAAGGCTCCCGAGATCAGCTTCTGATATGAGACTCTCTCAAATCTCAAACCTCAACTTCAAACCTCACAACCAGAATGAAGTACGTAGGAATGCACTCCCTTATCCAGCGCAACAACACGCTCAGCGTGCTGTTGCTGCTGGGTTTTCCTGCCATCCTGCTGGGGGCGGTATGGCTGTTCCTTGCCATCATCAACTACTTCAGCAACTCCAGCGGCTATGACGAGTACGGCTACTCTCAGAATTTTCTCGACACCGATGCCGTCAACGTCTCGTTCATGAGCGTGATGCCGTGGGTGGTAGGAGCTGTAGCCATATGGTTTGCCATTGCCTACTTCTCCAACACCTCCATGATTCGCAATGCCGTCAGGGCTACACCTCTGGCGCGCCGCGACAACCCTCGCGTATATAATATTGTGGAGAATCTCACTATGGCATGTGGCATGCCTATGCCAGAGATTAATATTGTCGACGATCCGCAACTGAACGCATTCGCCTCGGGCATCAACGATAAAACCTATACTGTCACAGTCACTACAGGTCTGCTCGACATTTTGGATGACGACGAGCTGGCCGGCGTCATCGGACATGAACTGACTCACATCCGTAACAAGGACACCCGCCTGCTCATCACATCGATTATCTTCGTGGGCATCGTGTCGACGGTAATGACACTCCTCGTACGAATGTTATGGAACACCTTCATCTATGGAGGAGGTCGACGACGCAGCAGCAATGACAAGAACAACGGCCTGAGCATTGCTGTGGTAATGCTCATAGCAGTAGTATGTGCTGCCATCGCTTATTTCTTCACTATGCTCACCCGCTTTGCCATCTCTCGCAAGCGTGAATTCATGGCCGATGCCGGAGGAGCAGAGTTGTGCGGCAATCCCTTGGCGCTGGCTTCGGCACTTCGCAAGATATCCGGTGACCCTGGTTTGGCCAATGTGGGGCGCGATGACATCGCACAGATGTACATCATTCATCCACAGGCTCTGACTGGCAAGGGCATTTCCAACTTTTTTAGCCGTCTCTTCAGCACTCACCCTAGCACTGAGGAGCGCATACGTCTATTGGAGCAATATTAACACACCTTGAAGAAAAGAACTTGTCTGAAATCCTGGCATAGCATCGTCATTAGCAGGCTGCTGATGGTGCTGTGCCTGCTAATGATAGCTGAAACATCCGATGCGCAGCGACGCCGCACCCGTACTCGCAGCCGCCAGCGCACCACCGCTGTAAGGAGCAGCGGCGGAAACCATCATCAACAACGCCTGGCAGAGTTCGAGCGCGAGGGCGGCATCGACTCTACCACCATCGTCATGCTGGGTAACAGTCTGACGGAGAACGGTAAGGACTGGACTGCACGCATCGGCACCACCAAGAAAGTTGTCAACCGCGGCATCATTGGCGACAACACCGTAGGCATGACCGAGCGCCTTCGTCAGATCACTCCTTACCATCCACGTGCTATCTTCCTCATGGCCGGTATTAACGACATGGTAGGTAACACCACTTATGAACAGGTGGCCAATCGCGTCATCACACTCATCGAAGCCATCCGTTCGCAGTCGCCCCAGACCACGCTATTCGTACAGAGCATCCTCCCTATCAATGAGTCTAACGGCCGCTGGAAGACCCTTGCTGGCCGCACCGACGACATTCCCTTCGCCAATATGCTCATCAAAGCCTATTGCGAGACTCACGACATCACCTTCGTCAACATCTTTCCACGTATGGTACGTGGGCATTCGAACGTGCTCCGCGCTGAGCTTACCAACGATGGTCTGCATCTAACCGACCAAGGCTACAGGGTGTGGGCCTTTGAACTGAAAAAATACATCAATAAACTATAAAACGCCTTCTGAACCTTATCCTATGAACAACCAACCCATCATTGAATGCGTTCCCAACTTTAGTGAGGGACGCGACATGAGCATTATCAAGCAAATCACCAATGCCATCGAGAGTGTCGACGGCATACAACTGCTCAACGTCGATCCCGGCGAAGCCACTAACCGTACTGTCGTTACCTTCGTCGGTGCACCCGAGGCTGTGGTAGAAGCCGCTTTCCGTGGAGCCAAGACAGCCAGTGAGGTCATCGACATGCGCAGTCACCACGGGGCACATCCCCGCATGGGAGCCACTGACGTGTTGCCCTTGATACCCGTAAGCGGCATCACGCTCGAGGAATGTGCACAGCTGGCCCGCCAACTAGCCGAACGCATGGCTCGCGAGGCAGGCATCCCCTGCTATGCATATGAAGCTTCCGCCTTTAGGCCCGAAAGAAAGAATCTGGCCGTCTGCCGTGCAGGCGAATACGAGGCATTGCGTGAAAAACTCACCGACCCAGCCCGCCGTCCAGACTTCATGCCCAGCCTGTCCTCCAATGGCGAGGCTTTCGTCATTCCCGAATCTATCCAGCGCTGTGGCTGTACAGCCGTTGGAGCGCGCGATTTCCTCATCGCAGTCAACTGGAACCTGAACACCACGAGCACTCGTCGTGCCAATGCCATTGCCTTCGACGTACGCGAGAAAGGCAGGCCCAAGCGCGAGGGTAATCCCATCACCGGCAAGCCCATGAAGGATGCCGACGGCAATGTCATCATGATTCCCGGCACCCTGAAATGCACTAAGGCCATCGGCTGGTATATCGATGAATATGGCATAGCACAAGTGTCGATGAACATGACCAATATTCATGTAACCCCGTTGCACGTTGCTTTCGACGAAGTGTGCCGCTGTGCCCAGAACAGGGGTATCCGAGTCACAGGCACGGAGATTGTAGGTCTTGTACCCAAGCAGGCTCTCATCGATGCCGGTAAGTATTTCCTCGAGAAGCAGCATCGCTCCGTCGGCATTCCAGAAGAAGACATCATCAAGATTGCCATCAAGTCGATGGGACTCGACGACCTGCGTCCGTTCAATCCTCGAGAGAAAGTGATTGAATACTTGATGGAAGATGCCGAGAAGGGCAAAAAACTCGTCGACCTCACCACGAAGGCTTTTGCCGAAGAGACAAGTCGCGAGAGCCCGGCACCAGGTGGAGGCACTATCGCCGCCTATATGGGTGCGCTCGCTGCTGCCCTGGGAACGATGGTGGCTAACCTTTCAAGCCATAAAGCCGGATGGGACGACCGCTGGCAGGAGTTCTCCGTATGGGCTGACCGCGGACAGCAACTACTCCGCGAACTGTTGGCCCTAGTCGATGAAGATACTAAGGCCTTCAACCGTATCATGGCAGCTTTCGGACTCCCCAAAAAGACCGATGAGGAAAAGGCTGCCCGTCAGGAAGCCATCCAACAGGCTACACTCTATGCCGCCCAAGTGCCCCTCCACACCATGCAGGCTTCACTCGCCACTTTCGACATCTGTCGGGCTATGGCTCAAGAAGGCAACCCAGCCAGCGTCAGCGATGCCGGCGTAGGAGCCCTCGCCGCACGTGCCGCCGTCCTGGGTGCCGGTCTCAATGTCAAGATAAATGCCGGCAGTCTGAAAAACCGCAACCAAGCCGATAGCCTCATCGCACAAGCCGATGCCCTCATCACCCAGGCCAACAGTCACGAACGTGAAATCATGGCCATCGTCGAAAGCAAACTATAATCACACCTAAAACCTCAAATCTAAATGACTTTCCAAGAAGAACTGCAACAGGGCATCCCCGTGCAGCTGCCTGAGATGCCCCCTTACGACACTACCGTCAACCATGCCCCTAAGCGCAAGGACATCCTTACCGCCGACGAGAAGCGTCTGGCATTGCGCAATGCCCTGCGTTATTTCCCCAAACACCTCCATGCCCAGCTCGCCCCTGAGTTTGCCGAGGAGCTACACACATACGGTCGCATCTACATGTACCGGCTGCGCCCCACTTACGAGATGTATGCACGTCCTATCGACCAGTACCCAGCCAAGAGCCGTCAGGCTGCAGCCATCATGATGATGATCCAGAACAACCTCGACCCCCGCGTCGCACAGCACCCCCATGAACTCATCACTTATGGCGGCAATGGTGCCGTATTCCAGAACTGGGCACAATACCGCCTGGTGATGAAATACCTGAGCGAGATGACCGATGAACAGACGCTAGTGATGTACTCCGGCCATCCCTTGGGACTCTTTCCCTCTCACCGCGACGCGCCCCGCGTAGTGGTGACCAACGGTATGGTCATCCCCAACTACTCGAAGCCCGACGACTGGGAGCGCGACAATGCTCTCGGTGTATCGCAATACGGTCAGATGACCGCCGGCTCCTATATGTACATTGGCCCCCAAGGTATCGTTCACGGCACTACCATCACCGTCCTCAATGCCAAGCGTTTGCACTCGCGTGCCGGTGACAGCCGCTCGACGCTCTTCGTCACCGCCGGACTTGGTGGCATGAGCGGTGCTCAACCAAAGGCCGGCAACATTGCCGGTGTGGTAAGCGTCACTGCCGAGATTAACCCGCTAGCAGCCCGCAAGCGCTTTGAGCAGGGATGGGTAGACGAGTTGCACGAAGACCTCGACGAGCTCATCCCCGCCATCCGCAAGGCTGTCAGCGAGAAGCGTATTGTATCGATGGCCTACGTCGGCAATGTCGTAGACCTCTGGGAGCGTCTGGCTGACGAAGATATCACCGTCGACCTGGGCAGCGACCAGACATCGCTCCACAATCCCTGGGCAGGCGGTTACTATCCAGTGGGTTACTCGCTCGAAGAGTCACAACACATGATGGCCGAAGAGCCAAAGCGATTCCGCGAGGCCGTGCAGGCTTCGCTGCGTCGTCAGGTGGCTGCCATCAACCGCCTTGCCAACCGTGGCATGTACTTCTTCGACTATGGCAACGCCTTCCTCCTTGAGGCCAGCCGTGCCGGTGCAGATGTAGCCAAAGCCCCCCTTTCGTCCCCCGAGGGGGACACAATAGCCCCAGCACATAATACTAAAGAAGCCCCCTCGGGGGCCGTAGGGGGGGCTTCTTTCCGCTATCCCAGCTACGTGCAGGACATCATGGGCCCTTTGTTCTTCGACTACGGCTTCGGTCCCTTCCGTTGGGTATGCTCCAGCGGTGACCCAAAGGACCTGGAAACCAGCGACCGCCTCGCTGCTGAGGTTCTCGAAGAGATGAGTCACCACGTCACCGACGACATCCGTGGACAGCTACTCGACAACCTGCACTGGATTCGTGAGGCAGGGCATAACAAGCTAGTCGTGGGCTCACAGGCCCGCATCCTCTATGCTGATGCTGAGGGGCGCACAAAGATTGCGCTGGCCTTCAACGATGCCATTCGTCGTGGTGCCATCTCACGGCCAATCGTGCTTGGTCGCGACCACCACGATGTCAGCGGCACCGACTCACCCTTCCGCGAGACCTCCAACATCTATGATGGCTCTAACAAATGCGCTGATATGGCTGTGCAGAATGTCATCGGCGATGCCTTCCGCGGAGCCACTTGGGTCAGTCTCCACAACGGAGGCGGCGTTGGCTGGGGAGAGGTCATCAACGGAGGCTTCGGTATGGTCATCGACGGCTCGGCCGACTGTGACCGCCGCATCCGCCAGATGCTCTTCTGGGATGTGAACAACGGCATTGCCCGCCGCTCGTGGGCTCGCAACGCAGGGTCGATGGATGCCATTCGCCGAGAGATGGAGCGCACGCCACAGCTGCGAGTCACGATGCCCAACCTCGTCGACGACAGCATCATCGACAACCTACCGCTATAGTATGAGCAAGGGGCGCATCACTGCGTCCCTTGCTTTCCCTAGGGTGTACCTAAAAAACGAAAACATCTATTTTATTTCTTCTTTAATTTTTTCGCTCCTAACATCAGCAGGTCGTAGATGTACTGGTGCTTGTCGTTAACAAAATAGTGTTCAGCCACATCTTCCAAACGGCGGGCACTCAATTCGCGTTCGTCGGCATCCAACTGATCAGCATTCTTACAGAGGTCGAGCACGATTCCTGCTCCCACTACCAAATCCTCGGTCGACTTTTTATTGGATTGGTCTATCATTTCCTGCGTCAATAGTCCAAAGAATCGATGCCAGTCACTGTTGCTCAGGTGCTTTACTCTTTTCAGGGCCTCGTTCATCCACGTTTCCTGATTGGTGTAGGGGATGTCCTGCGGCTTGCCGTTTTGAAACAACAACTCCAAATGTTCATTGAAGAGGCTGTCGGACAAGTTCTGCGACTCTTGGAGTCGCTTCTTCAGGTCATCGGGCCACTGAATCGAGACCCGTCCCTTCACATTCCTCAAAGCCTGTCCGTTCACATTCTTCAGGTCAGGAAGCCATGTCGCATCCGCGTTGTAGTCTATCGAAGCATCGTTCTGGGGTTTGCGCCCATAAACATAGACGAGCTTTACCGAACGTTCCAAAGGGGAATTGGATTGATTCCACTCTGCAGCATAGCAGGTGCGATAATTGGGATACTCCTTGTCTTCAAAGTTAGCTATGAGATAGCTGCTGTTGGTGATGTTGCCCACGATGATTGGCTCAGCATCTTCTCGCCATATGCTAAACTGTCGGCGGGGACTATTGTTCTTGTCGCCAATGTGAGAGTAAGTCCATGAAGCATTGTTACTCCCGTCATCGAAAGCTTTCTGCAACTTATCGAATATATGGAAGTTGGGTTCTCCCACTTCGATATAGACGATATGGCTCTTGACGTTGATGCCGAACGAGTCGGTACTCAATGTCTTCTCCTCGCCACTGTGGCCGATGTCGCTTCTGCTGTTGATTTTCTCGAACAGTTCTTTGATCTGTTCCTGAGCCTGGGCTGCTGGAGTGATTACTAGCAGGGCCAGGACTGCGATAAGGAAACGTTTTGCTTTCATTGTTGTGTATATTTTAAAGGTTTATATTTCGATAATGGTGCGTGGTTCAATCACTTCGTAGTCGCCCAGCTCGTTGGTCACGAGGATGGCGTTGGCAGGCTGAGGTGTAGCACGGAAGGTGGCCTCAATGATGTTGTTGCGTATTTCCTGTTCCTCGCGCATGATGGTGGCTTCGCAGTCGGCCAGCATCTGTAAGGCTCGCTGCACATTCTCCTCGCGCTGCCAGATACCATCACCGAGGGTGTCGGGGAGGGCGGCAACAACTGGCACTTCTTTTCTAACAGGTGAAGCAACGGGCTTCTTCTCAGATGTGACCGCAGCGGTCTCAACGACAGAATGGCTATCTTCTACTGTTTCTTTAGTATCCTGCTTCTGTTCCACCTCTTTTGGCGTTATCGTCCGAGCAATGAGCGGCTTGTGTGGCTCAGGGCTCGTTTCAGCTTTGCGTGAGAACACAAAGAACAATAGCAACGATGCTGCCACAGCCAGCAATGGTGCTACCCATCGCCAAGGATAAAGACTGACGGTGCGTGCTTTAGGCTGACAATTCTTCATGATGCTGTCGTATTCAGCCTCGCCCTGTGCCAACGGGTCGAGCATGAGAAGGATGGCTTGCCAGTCGGGGGGAAGAGTGGCGATGGAACCGCCACATACTGACCGGAGAGCCTGGGACAGCTGCTTCTCTTCTTCGGGTGTAGTCTCGCCGTCGAGGTAGCGGTCGATGAGATGTTGTATATGTTCTTGCGTCATTGCTTCAATCGTTTGGTGAGTTCTTGGAATACTTTCTTGCGGGCTGCCGAGACCATTACGGCTACCGAATTTTTAGGGATTCCCGTCTGACGGGTGATGTCGTCGTTGCTGAGTCCTTCCATCTGGCGCATCTCGAAGAGCTGTCGTTCTCGAGGCTTGAGCAGGGCTATTGTTTCTTCCATGATGTGTTGCATGTCTCTGGCTTCCAGTCGTTCATGTGGTGAAACCTCATGGATCTGAGATTGGAGGTTTGAGATTTGAGATTGACAAGTCACCTCCAGCTGTCGTTGCCGATGAATGCTGACACAGCAGTTTTTCGCCACTCGCACAGCCAATGCTTTTACATTACGCTCAGTGTCGATGTGTTCGCAGTAGCTCCAAAGCTTCACCAAGCCTTCCTGTGCCACGTCCTCTGCATCTTCGCGGTTGCCGAAGAAGGCCATGCCTATCGTGAGCATTTCCTTGCGCAACTGCGACGCCATCTGTTCAAACTCTGAGCGTGTCATACATTAATAATACGCATGAGAGGCCGAAAAATTAAGTTGGAAACGCACTTTTTTATTCTTTTCCTTCCACATGCCCTTTCACCTTACGGGGTAAAGGCTCTACACCTTACGAGTAAAGACCTTTCACCTTACGGGTGAAGGGCCTTTACCTACCAAGCATAGTTATAACGGAGTCGTTGTTGTTCTTTTTCGATGTCTTTCAATGTTGTCCAGTAGCCTGACGGTAGTCGAGCAAGCGCAGTTGCAGATCAGAATAGGCATCGACATACTTGTCCCGGGCCTGCTGGCAAAGCAGCTGAGCCTCGAGCAGGTTGCTCATGGTGCTGGTACCGGCACGATAGCGGTCGCGATTCAGGCGCAGGTTCTCCTCAGCCTGCTCGTTGGCCTGCTGGGCGAGCTGCAACTGCTGTTGTGCCTCAACGACATCGTTGCATGCCTTCTGCATTCGGATGGTAAGCAGCTGGGCATTATCGGCCAACTGTTCCTCAGCCTTCTGCTGTTCAATCTTCCGACGCTTGACGGCATGTGAGCCGCCCCACCAGTCGCTGATGGGAACGCTAACGGTGGCGAAGGCCATAGCGAAGGTACGGTCGTTATCCAACAGGTTATGATAATTGTAACCAGCTCCGACAGCCAGCGACGGCAAGTTCTTTCCCACCTCCATCTTTCGCTGCAGCACGGCAGCTTCGACCTGTTTCTCGAGGAGCTGATATTCAGGTAGAGAGGTAAGAGCCCCCCCTACGGCCCCCGAGGGGGCTTCTATAGTTTTGCTATCGAAGTTAGAGACTATTGTAGCCCCCTTGGGGGCTGAAGGGGGGGCTGGTATTTCAATCTTTGGGTCAGAGAACAGACCGCAATACTGGGCAAGGAGCATCTTGAGCAGCGAGCAGGCATTCTGCAGCTTCAGTCGCTGACCCTTCACGTCGTTCTGACGGAGCTGCACCTGCAACAGGTCGTTGCGCAATGTCACTCCTGCGCGCACAGCCACTTCCACATCTTTATATATATCAGCCAAAAGGCTGTCGACGGCATCGAGTGTTTTCTCCTTCTGCAGCAAGCTCACAAGCTGCCAGTAGTATTGCTCGGTCTGCTTCTCCACTTCGTTTTCCGACAACTGCAGCTGCAAATGGCTGACTTCCTCACCCACACGGGCCAGACGATTGCCGTTGACAATCTGCCCACCTGCGAAAACGGGCTGCACGGCCATCAAGCTGGCGATGGTGCCGTTTTTCATCATCGACATGCTGATGGGCGACGAGAAGGCTGCCAACATCTCGGGGGGCAACATCTGCGAGAGCATGGAAGCCATCGATGTAGGTATGAACTCTTGCGGGTCGATGTTCATCTTCGCCATTCCCCGATTTGCATTGAAGGTCATCGCCGTGCCACTGACAGTGGGGAAGAACTTGGTGAAGGCCTCGCGGCGCTGCTGGTGGGCAGCCTCGATGTTATGCTTGGCCGAACGGATGGCGATATTATGCTGCAGAGCCGAGTCCTTGAGCTGCTGGAGGGTATGGGGCTGGGCGGTGGCAGCTAAACCGCAACCCACACTCAACAAGGCGAGGACGAGGGGCCTATTCATCACTGAACAGAAGGCGATGGAGAGGAGCTTTTTCATGAGGTACGCGTTCATTTAGTGTTAACTTTCCAGTAGACGACGGGTAACATGGCGACTACCATGATGAGCGAACCGATGCCACCGGCAAAGATTGTCACTCCGACGGGCATCCAGAAGCTGGAGCCTGCCAGGATCATGGGTATCACGCCGACGGCAGTAGTGGCAGTGGTGAGGAAGATAGGCACCATACGCCGACGCCCGGCTTCGTATGCTGCTCGTTTTACAGCCTCGTTGTAGGCCTTGCGGTCGACGGTCCAGTCACCATGCTCTGCCACATATTTCTTAATCAAGTCTATGGCATGCTCAAAGATGAGAATCTCGTTGCGCATGATCATTCCCATCAAGGTGATAAGCCCCATCACAGAGGTAAGTCCCAGCGTGCGGTTCATCAGTCCGAGACCTACAAGGGCACCAGGCAGCATCAGCCCAAGCGCAGCTATGCAGACGGTGGTGATGCCAAACTTCTTGAAGTTGAACAGCAGGAAAAAGAAGATGATGACCATAGCGATGGCCACCCCGCCGAAGATCTGCGGCAATGCCTCGGCATCGTATTCTATCTCGCCTCCCACTTCGGCCCGCACTCCTTGTGGCAGCCTCAGTTCCTGCTGCATGATCTCTGCCACACGTTTCTCCACGGGAGCTGCATAGACTCCCTGTGCAAACTGACCTGTCACGGTCAGACAGCGCTCGCCCCTACGGTGCATGATGCGGCTCTCCACCCACTTGGGCTTTATGCTGGCCACCTGTCGCAGAGCCACGCTGGTATTACCTCCGTGTACATTGCCCGACAGCATGGTCAGGGGTGTAGTGACAGGAAGGTTGGCAATATCCGAGAAAGACAGTGCGCTGGAATCCCTTAGCACGATGGGCAGGGCATAGTCGCCCTCCCACAGCTTTCCTACGCTTACATCACCCGTAGTTGCCGCCAGCGAAAGGGCTGCCGAGGTGCGGCTCACGCCCAGCTGTGAAGCTGCCACTGGATCGAGCTGGACACTCACCAGCGGATAAGGTTGCATGAAATCGGCATGTACCCACTCCAGCTCGGGCATCTCCTGCATGCGTCCGATGAGCTGGTTGGAGGCAGCATGCAACGAGTCGAGGTCATCGCCATAAAAACGGTATTCCAGCTCGGGCACCTCAAGATAGTCGAGGCGCTTGAACTTCACATACGCCTGTGGGAAATGCTCGCTCCACAACGGCTGGTAGTGGGCCAGCAGTTCGAGCGTTGCCTTCTGTGACTTGGTATTGACGATGAACTGGGCATAGTTCTTTCCGGCCATCTGCGGAGCATAGCAGGTCATGAAGCGGGGCGACGAGCAACCAATGAAGCTGGTGATAGCAGTCACACGCTCGTCTTCGGCCAGCACACGTCGCACAGAGTCAGCCACCAGTCGAGTGTCGTCGAGTCCCTTTCCGTCAGGCAGGAACATCTCCACAGCAAACTGGTCGCGATCGGCATAAGGAAAGAGACGCACCTTGAGCGTCGGAGCGATGAGACATGACAGCATCACCAAAGCGATACCTCCCACGATAGTGAGCCAAGGATGACGGAAGGTGAAACCAAGCACGTGGTTATAGATATTCTGGACGGTATTGGTGATGGCATTCCCACCTGTGCTGACCTTGCCTGGTCGGATGATGATCACTTCGAGGAAGGGTATGACCGTGACGGCCAAAAGCAATGACACCATGAGATTGATGGTGATAGTCAGCGGGAAGTCACGCAGCGCATCGTTGAAGGCTCCCTTCATCGTCAATAGCAGGGGATAGAAAATGACACAGATGCACAGCGTGGCCAGCATCATAGGCATGAAATACTGACGTGCCGACTCGATGGCTGCTACATGCGGCTCATGTCCCTTACCCAGATACTCGAGGTAGCCATCGATGACCACAATGCTGTTGTCGACCACCATACCCAGCACAACAATCAGCGCCGCCAGTGTCACCATGTTCAGCTCGATGCCCAGGGCATACATGATGCCCACGCTGATAAAGGTGCTCAGGGGTACGGTGATGGCAGCCACGATGGCCGACCGTAAGGGGAAGAGCACCATCATCACCAGAACGATGACGAACATGGAGATGAGCAGGTCGCGCAGGAAGTCGCTGACGCTCGTGCCCACCACCTTCGGCTGGTCAGCAATACGAGTCAGCGTGACGTCCTCGGGGAGCTCACCAGCACGGAAATCATCCAGTACACGGTCGACGTCGGCACCATACTGTACGATATTATTGCCAGGCGTCATCTCCAGCGAGAGCAGCACACAGGGATGGCCATCCTGCTCGATGTATCCGTTGCTGAGGTCGTACTCACGCACCACCCGTGCCACATCACCCACGCGCACCACTTTCCCGCTCTGAGGATCGCTGAACACGATCATGTCGGCTATTTCCTCCTCGCTGCGCTGCGAAGGCTCGATATGGATGGGCATCTGATAAGCGGGAGTGTTGATGCTTCCACTCATCGTGGTCAGAGCCTGCTGCTGTAGTTGAGACAACAACATCTGCTGACCGATGCCATAGGCCTGCAACTGCTGCCGGTCAATGTAAATACTGATCTGCTCCTGCTGCTCACCATAGGTACGTACATTCGCAACGGAAGGCACACGACGCAGGCGGTCGGCAAGTTGGTCGCTGTACTGGTGGAGCTCACGATAGCTACGCTCCGGGCTCTCGATGGCAATGAGCAGGGCCGACGTATTGCCGAAGTCGTCATTGGCAACCAAAGCCAGCACTCCGCCAGGCAGCGACTGCTTGAACAGCGAGAGGCCATGCTTGATCTTGCTCCACACCTCGTCCTTGTTGTTCACGTCATCATTCAGGTGGACCATCACCATGCACATGCCGTTCTGAGAGGTGCTGGTGGTCTTGCTGCGCTTCACTTCCCCGAAAGTGAATAGATAACGCTCCAAGGGCTTTGTCACCTGCTCCTCCACCTCCTCGGCAGTAGCACCGGGATAGACTGCGACAACCACTCCCTGACGGATGGTGAAAGCGGGAAACTCGTCCTTCGGCATCTGACGCATGCCGTATATGCCAAAGGCAAACAGCAAGACGGTCAGCAAGAGGGTGATGGGATAGTGCTCCAGCGGCCAGCGGAGCCAGTTCATCTTATTCATACGCCACGACTTTCACTCCCTCACTCAGTTTCTGATAGCCATCGGTGACAACACTCTGACTGCTGTCCAGCCCGCTGGCAATCACGACCCGGTTACCCTCTACAGGACCTATAGTGACAGCGGTACGATGGGCCTTGCCGTCATCAGAAACTATCCAAACAAACAAATGACCGTCACTACGGCTCTGAACGGCAGTCACGGGCAGCAGCAACTGTCCTGCCATCTGTCCCGGCTCCATAGCCAGACTGACCGATGCCACCATCCCCGGCAACAGGCGCCGGCTAGGGTTAGGCACGTTGATGCGCAGGTCGTAGGTATGGGTCATGACATCAGCCACTACGCCCTTCTCTATCTTACCACCCGGCAAGCTGATGCTGGCAGCCTCAACCGTGATGCTGGATGGCGTATGTTCGCTGATAGCACTAATCTCGCCCTCGGGCACACTGACTTTTACCTTCACCGACGAGATGTCGAGGATGGTCACCACGGCTTGAGAGGGAAGAGCCGTCTCGCCGGCAGAGACCATCTTCCGCCCGATGATGCCACTGACAGGAGCCGTGAGACGACAGTCGCTCAGGTTCTTCTTGGCCACAGCCAACTGTGAGCGGGCCTGTGCCACCTTGCTCTGGATCTCAACCCACTGCACCTCAGGCAGCGAACCGGCATCGTGCAGCTGGCTGTAACGCTCGTAAGCATCATTGGCCTGGGTCATAGCTGCCTCAGCACCCTGAAGCAGATTGCGAGCCTGAGTATCGTCGATCTCAGCCAGCAGCTGACCGCGACTGACATGCTGTCCCTCGCTGACCAACACTCGCTTGACAACGCCCATCGATGTAAAACTGACAGCCGTAGCCTCATGTTCCTCGACAACGCCTACATAGGTTGCCGACGAACGCTGGGCTGCCAGCGGATGCTCAACCTTCACTCGGACAGGGGCCTTGGTTACCGTGTTTTTTTTCTCGCTACAACTGACGACAGCTACCATCGTCAACAGAGCCAAAAATGAGTATATCGTCTTCATCGCATCTGAAAAATGTATTTCTGGCCACAAAGTTAGTAAAAAAAGAGAAAAAGAGCCAAGCAGAAAGAGGTAAAAAAGCAAAAAATCGCATTTTTCTTTGGTTTTTCGCATGCTAATTCGTAACTTTGCCACGAATTTTTGAAAACCTGACTATGGAAACTCACTACATCTCGGCCGAACATCTCACCATTGAGCGTATCGGTGAAATCATCAGAGGCGGCATGAAGTTGGAGCTTAGCGAGGACGCTAAGCTGCGCATACGACGCTGCCGTCAGTACCTGGACAAGAAAATCGCTGCCAACGGCGCTCCCGTCTACGGCGTCACCACGGGCTTCGGCTCGCTGTGCAACGTCTCCATCGGCAAGGACCAGCTGTCGCAGTTGCAAATCAACCTCATCAAGAGCCATGCCTGCGGTGTGGGTGAGCGTGTGCCCCGCGACATCGTGAAGATCATGCTGCTGCTGAAGGTGCAATCGCTGAGCTACGGCTACAGCGGATGCAAGCTCGACACCGTGCAGCGGCTGGTGCAGTTCTTCAACAACGATGTCTACCCCGTGGTCTACCGACAAGGCTCTTTGGGAGCCTCGGGCGACCTGGTGCCACTGGCTCATCTGTGCCTGCCGCTCATCGGACTGGGCGAAGTGGAGTATCAGGGCAAGACCATCAGCGGCGAGGAGCTGTGCCGCAAGAAGCGCTGGAAGCCCATCGAACTGGGTTCGAAGGAAGGTCTGGCCCTGCTCAACGGTACGCAGAACATGAGTGCCTTCGCCGTGTGGAGCCTGCTTGAGGCACAGCGGCTGAGCGACTGGGCAGATACGATAGCAGCCATGAGTCTCGATGCCTTCGACGGCCGCATCGAACCTTTCATCGATGCCGTTCATCTTGTGCGCCCACATCAGGGACAGATAGAGACCGCACGCCGCATCCGCCAATTGCTGGAAGGCAGTCAGATACTGAACAACATCAAGGGCCACGTGCAGGACCCCTACTCCTTCCGCTGTGTGCCACAGGTGCATGGAGCAGTGAAGGACACGCTGCGCTATGTGAAGAGTGTCATCGACACGGAGATCAACTCTGCCACCGACAATCCCACGGTGCTGCCCGACGAAGATCTCATTATCTCGGCCGGCAACTTCCACGGCGAGCCCATCGCTCTGCCCATCGACTTCCTCTCGATAGCAATGAGCGAGCTGGCCAACATCAGTGAACGAAGAATCTACCGCCTGGTGTCGGGCACTCGCGGACTACCGTCGTTCCTGGTGGCCAACCCGGGTGTGAACAGCGGATTCATGATTACGCAGTACACGGCAGCATCGTGTGTCTCGCTGAACAAGAGCCTGGCCATGCCGTCGTCGGTAGACAGCATACCCTCATGCCAGGATCAGGAGGATCTGGTGTCGATGGGTGCCAATGCGGCCATCAAGTTGCAAAAAGTGATATTGAATACAGAGCGTGTGCTGGCCATCGAACTGTTCAATGCCGCCCAGGCCCTCGACTTCCGTCTGCCGCTACGTTCCTCGCCAGCCATCTGCCAGGTTCATCAAGAATTTCGCAAGCGTGTGCCGTTCATCCTCAACGATGAGCTGATGTTTCCGCACATCGAAGAGGCCATTGCTTTCCTGCGCACTAGGCGCTAGTGACACAACCTGCAGCCCTCGCATTTGTTGAGCTCGCCCCTGAAACGTTTCTCCACCAGATAGTGGAGACGGTCGCGAAGGGGTGAGAGCTGCATCGTGTCGATGACCTCGTTGACAAAGGCCTCCTGCAGCAGGATCCTGGCCTCGTGCAGCGGCAGTCCACGCTGCCGCATATAGAAGAGAGCGGCATCATTGAGCTGGCCCACGGTAGAGCCATGTGCACACTTCACATCATCGGCATAGATCTCGAGCATGGGCTGGGTGTACATGCGTGCATCGTCGGTTGACGTTAGGTTCTGGTTGGTCATCTGCGACACGGTCTGCTGAGCACCATGCTCCACAAGCACCCTTCCTGCAAAGGCGCCCACGGCATGGTCGTCGAGCACGTACTTATAGAGCTCGCGACTGGTGCAATGGGGCACACGATGGGTGATGAGCGTATTGTTGTCTACATGCTGTCGCTTGTCGGCCACGACACATCCGTTGCAGGCACATTCGGCTCCCTCGCCCGAGAGGGTAAGGTCCAGCTTGTTGCGGGTGACACCATTGTGTAGTGTGATGACATTATGATTGACACGGCTGTCGGCCTGCTGGTCGATGTAGACATTGCTCACGCGAATATTCTTATTGTGTGTCTCCTCCAGACAATAGAGGTCGAGCGAGGCATTGCAGCCCACGAAGACCTCGATGATCTGAGTGGTCAGGAATCGGCAGTCGTCGGCAGCATGGTCGCAGAAAAGCAGCTTGGCCTCGGCACCATCCTCCAGCACGATGAGCACACGACGGTTCACCATTAATGCATCGTCGCCCTGAGGAAGACGGGCGGGAGCCTTCAGGATATTGATGACCTGAAGGGCACGGTCGAGCACCACTCCCCTGGGCACATACACCAGCAGTCCGTCCTGTGCCAGCATCGTGTTGAGTGCAGTCACACCGTCGTCGGCCGTCTGTGCCAGCCGCCCATAATAGGGAGCCAGCAGCGAGGCATGCTCCTGCATCGAACCCACGACCACACCTTCAGGCAGACGGGGTGAGACATTGCGCTCGTCGTGGAAGAACATATCGTTGACCACGAAGTAGAGCGATGTCGACAAGTTGGGCACATCACACCTGAAAGCCTGGTAAGGATCGGCAGGTATCTGGAGACGATTGAGGTTGAGGCCGTAGTTAGGTTCAAAAAGGCGTTGCAGGTCGGTATACTTATATCGCTCTTCTTTCCGGGAGGGAAAGCCCAGCCTTCGGAAGTCGGCGAATGCCTGCTCTCGTAAGTCGTTCATGGGTGCCGGAGCATGATGGCAGATCATGTCGCGGCACTGCTCGTACAACTCAATATATTGCTGTTCGCTATTCATCTTTATATTCAAAGCTAGGAACCTTTAACCGTGAATGATCCCTTCATACCCTTGTTCCTGTATCTGCTGGGCCAGCTCAGGGCCGCCCGTCTTCACAATGCGTCCCTGATAGAGCACATGCACATACTGCGGACGGATCATCTCCAGCAGACGGTCGTAGTGGGTGATGACGATGCATGAGGTCTCAGGCGTCTGCAGTTTGTTCACGCCCTCAGCCACGATACGCATGGCATCGACGTCGAGGCCTGAGTCGGTCTCGTCGAGGATGCTCAGCCGAGGCTCGAGCATTGCCATCTGGAAAATCTCGTTGCGCTTTTTCTCACCACCGCTGAAGCCCTCGTTCACCGAGCGGTTGGCCAGCTTCGAGTCGAGCTCCACGATCTGCCGCTTCTCTCTCATCAGCTTCAGGAAGTCGCCGGCCTTCATCGGCTCCAAACCCTGATACTTACGCTTCTCATTGATGGCAGCTTTCATGAAGTTGGTCATGCTCACACCAGGTATCTCGACTGGATACTGGAACGAGAGGAACAGCCCTTCGTGAGCACGATCCTCAGGTTTCATCGCCAGCAGATCCTTGCCGTTGAAATAAGCCTCGCCCTCAGTCACCTCGTAGAGCGGATTGCCCACGAGGACAGCACTCAGCGTCGACTTGCCCGAGCCGTTAGGTCCCATGATGGCATGCGTCTCACCGTCGTTGATGGTCAGGTCGATGCCCCTTAATATCTCTTTCTCGCCTATCCTGGCATGCAGATTTCTTACTACTAACATTACTTTAAGTTTGTTACCTTTTATCAATTTGTGTGCAAAGGTACGAATTATTTCAGAATTACCCACCGATAATTCACAATTATTTTGTACCTTTGCACCCGATTTACTAAGGTTAAAGAAAATGCAAGACATCAGGAACATTGCTATCATAGCACACGTAGACCACGGAAAGACCACGCTCGTCGACAAGATGATGCTCGCCGGCAACCTCTTCCGCGAAGGCCAGAACCTCTCGAGCCAGGTACTCGACGCCAACGACCTGGAGCGAGAGCGCGGCATCACCATCCTCTCGAAGAACGTCAGTATCAACTGGAAAGGCACCAAGATCAATATCATCGACACCCCGGGACACTCCGACTTTGGCGGAGAGGTGGAGCGAGTGCTCAACATGGCCGACGGATGTCTGTTGCTCGTAGATGCCTTTGAAGGGCCTATGCCCCAGACTCGCTTCGTGCTTCAGAAAGCCCTGCAGATAGGTCTGAAGCCCATCGTCGTGGTGAACAAGGTCGACAAGCCCAACTGCCGCCCTGAGGAGGTCTATGAGATGGTGTTCGACCTGATGTTCTCACTCAATGCCACTGAAGACCAGCTCGACTTCCCCGTCGTCTATGGCTCGGCCAAGAACGGATGGATGGGTGAAGACTGGAGCAAGCCCACCGACAATATCACCTACCTGCTTGACAAGATCGTGGAGGTCATCCCCGCTCCTCAGCAGATAGAAGGCACACCGCAGATGCTCATCACCTCGCTCGACTACAGCAGCTACACTGGCCGCATCGCCGTGGGACGTGTGCATCGTGGCATCCTCCGCGACGGCATGCCCGTCACCATCGCCCATCGCGACGGTTCGCTGGAGAAGACCAAGATCAAGGAGCTGCACACCTTCGACGGCATGGGTCACCATCGTACCGACCAGGTGGACTGCGGCGACATCTGTGCCGTCATCGGACTCGAGAAGTTTGAGATTGGCGACACCATCTGCGACCTCGAGCAGCCCGAGCCGCTGGCGCCCATTGCCATCGACGAGCCTACGATGTCGATGCTCTTCACCATCAACGACTCGCCTTTCTTCGGCAAGGAAGGTAAGTTTGTCACTTCACGTCACATCGCCGAGCGCCTGGAGCGTGAGCTCGAGAAGAACCTTGCCCTGCGCGTCGAGCCCTTCGAGGACTCTACCGACAAATGGGTGGTCTCAGGTCGTGGCGTGCTCCATCTGAGCGTGCTCATCGAAACCATGCGCCGTGAAGGCTA
>JAEEGK010003046.1_pt1 | contig 41933 bp, 19 predicted proteins | sample 8958771 | NCBI WGS metagenome assembly JAEEGK01 (sample SAMN16246547, study PRJNA631951) | gut metagenome | biome: gut microbiome; feature: rumen; material: SC-attached | host: Bos | place: Iran: Karaj | collected 2018-10
TATCTTAAATAAAGTAAATTGAAATATTAATTATTATTTTTAAATATAATTTTTTTGAATTTTTATAATAATAAATAATGAAAGAAGTTAAATTAACAGGTAAAATTTAAATTTATTTTTTTATAGAAATATTTAATGAAAGTGAATTAATAAAATTTCAACAAGATATATCAGATCCAAGTTCAAGAACATTTAACCTTCATCCAAATGCTTTAATAAAAAAAGAAAAATTAAAAAAATTATTTTTCAACATACTTCGTAAAAAACTTAATTTCTTAGAGCAAAACTACTTATTAACAATAATAAATTGGTTAGAGAAAGAAACAACAGAAACTCAAAATCAAAATAAAAACAATATCTTAAAAAACTATACAGAATTAAAAAACGAAAATGAAGAATATCACACATTATACAATTTCCTAACAGACTATACAAATATAAAATTAAAACCAGACACAATAGCAGAATATAATTTAGAAAAACTTCAAAATAAACCAATATCATTATCAACATTAAAAAAATTTTCTCAAAACAAATCTCAAAATATAGATTTAATTCCAACAGAACCAGAAAAATACATTTTATTTTCAGAAGAATCAATAAATAATATAGAAACTCAAGAATTTAATATATTTAAATTAGAAGAAGAAGTCGGTGCAGAAAATACATTAAGTGTAGTATCATGTTACATATTTAATTCAAATAATTTATATTCATATTTTAATTATAATAAATTTGAAAATTTTTTACAAGCAATAACAAAAGGATATAATAGAGAAAATCCATATCATACAGATTTACATGCTGCTGATGTAACACAAACTGCAATGTTATATATGAAAAAAGCAAATTTATTAAATTTTTTAAAATTAAATCCTTTAGATGAAGCTTCTTTTTTTATTTCTTGTATTGTACATGATTATAAACATCCAGGATATACTAATCAATTTTTAATTAATATTAATTCTCCAATTTCAATTAGATCTAATGATACTGATGTATTAGAAGCTTATCATATTAGTCAAACTTTTAAATTAATTAGATCTAATGAAAAATATAATATTTTTTCAGAAATAAATAATGAAAATTATCGTTTAATAAGAAAAAGAATGATTGGATGTGTTCTTGCAACTGATATGATTTTTCATAATAAACAATTTAATTTTGTTAAAGATAATATATCAAATTTTAATATTTCAAAAGGTGAAAATAGAGATAAAATTATTGAAAGTGATAATGAAAAACTTTTTCAAATTCAACAAGATTTTTTAGAAATTTTAATTCATGCTTGTGATATTAGTAATCCTACTAAACCTTTTAATATTTATACTTTTTGGGCTGATAAAGTTGTTACTGAATTCTTTAGACAAGGTGATAAAGAAAAAGAATTAGGTTTGAAAGTTTCTATGAATTGTGATAGATTAACTGTTTCTAAAGCACAAAGTCAAATTGGTTTTATGAATTTTATTGTTTTACCTTTCTTTAATTCACTTACTGAAATTTTTCCTGAGTTAATTTTTCTTTCTGAGAATGTTAAAAATAATATTGAAATTTTTAAAAAAATTAAAGAAAAGGAAGATAAGGAAAAAGAAGAAAAAAATAATTAATTTTTTTTTTTGAGGTATATTTTTTTTTTTTGAAATTTCTTATAAGTTTTTATTAATATAATTTTTTAGTATTTTTTTTGGTGAATTTATTTTTTGCTATTTATAGATTTTTAATATTTTTAAATAAGATTTTTATATTAAATTATAAATATTATAATTTATAAAATTAAAAATGTCATTTAATTGAAGTAAATTAAAAAATCTAAATTTTTAATATTACTTAGAATAAATATTACTATATTAAAATATTTATATTTTTCTTCATTCAAACATTCTAAAAATATCCTTTAAATCTAATTGTCCAAATTTCTATTTTAATATAATATTTTTTATATTAAAATATAATAATATTATAAAAAAAGAAATTGAAAAAAAAAAATTTTTTTTTCAAATTCAATTACCCTTTAAATATTAAGATTATGTTCTTAAAAATAAAATATATAAATACCTTATTTAAATACTCTATCTTAAACTAAACTTGTATATCACATTAATTCACAATTTTTACGTTTTTAACTAAATATTAATTCATCATCGAAGTTTTCATTTGATAAATCAAAACATTCCTTATTAAGATTCAAATACCATTCTGGAATAAGTGGATTTAATTTTTTAAAGTTATAATAAATTTTCGCTTGATCATTAAAAAAGTCTGGAATCTGAAAATCAAATTTAACTTCATTAATTTCTGGAATTGTAAAATTTGTTTCATCTGTTGAATCATTTCTACTAATATAACTAACTTTTCTAGGTAAATAGTATTTATCATTAAAATTTTCATTGAGGAAATGATGATTCTCGGATTGCATTTTATATATATAATATTTTATTTTTTCTAGAAATTTATTTAGAATAAGAAAATCTTAATTATTTTAAAGTTTTTATGCATATTAAAATTGAGAAATATTTTTAAAATATAAAAAATAGAATATTTTATTATATTTTAACTAAAAAACCGAATTAAAATACAGATATGTCGCCATTATTAATTGTAATTAACTAAATTAATATAAAGCATAATTTATTTATAATATAAATAAAATATTAATATAAAAAATTATAAACCCATTTAATAATAAACAATAAAAAATAAAATTCTTATAAAACTTTTAAAAAAACCAATAAAAAAACTATAGTTTAAAAAAAAATAAAAAAAACACCAAAAAAAAAAAAAAATTAATTTTTAAAAAATGCAAACCGATTTCACAAATTTACAACCAGAAAAATATTTTGAACCAATAATCCCAGAAGAAGACAATCCAATAACAATAGATGAAGAAAGTTCAAAAATGTATCAAAGATTAGAATCAATATTTAATTCATTTTACCCAAACAACAGTACACAATTAGCAAAAGAAAAATCAAAAGAAGAAAGAGACAATAAAAGAATAAATGACACATCATATGCATATGGTGAAATAGTAAAATAAAATTATATAAAAAAAATATTAAAATTTTAAAAAAAATAAAAATTTATAGACATTTAGATCACTTGCATATATTTATCAATATATAATAAATGAATTTGGAAGTACAATTCGTGATGGAAATTTTTATGATTTAGGTTCTGGAATTGGAAAAGGAGTTTTAGGTTTTTCTTTATTAAGACCTTTTAAATCTTGTATTGGAATTGAATATTTAGAAAATTTAATTCAAATATCTCAAAATATAAAAAAAGATTATGAAAGTAAAATTGATTCAATTATTAAAGAAAATCAAGATTTATTTGCAGATTTACAAGAACCAAATTTAGTTGAATTTATTAATGCTGATTTTTTAAAACAAAAATGGAGTGATACTTCTATTATGTTAATTGCTTCTACTTGTTTTAGTAATGAAATTATGGATAAAATTGGAAAAAAAGCTAATAAAGAATGTCAAAGTGGAACTATTATTATTTCTTTTACTAAAAGAGTTGGAAATTTAAATAAAGATTGGGAGTTAAAAGATGGATTTAGAAGAGTTATGTCTTGGGGTATTGCTTCTATTTATATTCATAGAAGGAAATAAAATTTTTTTTTTTTCGTTTTTTTTTGAAATAATTTTATTTTATTGTTTTTAGTTCTTTTTTATTTTTTTGGTTTAATGAATTAATTATTATTATATAATTTTTTTATAATATTCTTTTTTTTTATTTTTAATTACTTTATTTTTATATAAAAATGTTTGGTAATAATGGAAGTAATTCAACAGGTGTTCCATCTTTAACTGGAGAAGAAATTTCAATAACAATAATTTATTATACTACTGCTTTACTTATAATTATTATTAGTTTAATATTTATAAATATGAGAATTTAATTTATTATTTAAAAAAATAAAAATATATATATTTTTGGTTTTTTAAATGTTTAAATAACTAATCATTTTTTCTTAGATATTTTAAACTATTTTAAATAATTTAAATTTAAGTTTAAATATTTGAATTATTTAATCTAAAATTCTTCATATTTTTCCTATTTTACATTTCTATATTCATTCATTTGACCTGTTAAATTCTTTTGGAGAGAAAAGAAACTATCATCATTATTGGAATATTTTCTATAATTATTGAAATTATATCCATTATTACCCATATTATAATTATTAAATTGATTCATACCATAATTCATATTATTAAAGAAATTATTATTATTATTATTTCCATTATTGAAATTATTAAATGCTTGATAGTTATTTATCATATTATTATTATTGATTCCATTTTTATTATTAAAGTTTTTTCCATTCATGAAACTACTATTATTAAAATTATTATTACTATTATTAAAACTACTATTATTAAAGTTATTATTATTGCTAATGAAATTATTATCATTGAAATTATTATTGAAATTATTATTGTTGAAATTATTATTATTGTTATTGAAATTTTTATTATTATTATTACTGAAAATACTACTATTATTATTGAAATTATTATTATTATTGTTGAAATTATTATTATTGTTATTGAAATTATTATTGTTATTATTGAAATTATTAAATAAATAATTTGAATTAACAGGTTCATTAATTTCATTATTATTATATGAAGAATTTAAATTAATACTATTATTAAGATTATTAAAACTATCATTTGTTCCAGCTTGATAAAAATCAATTAAACTATAAAATTTACCATCTTTACCTTGAATTTGAGGATATCTTTCATCAGAACTTAAATAATTATCAACAAATAATTGACAAAAATATTTTCCAGGAGGAAAATCAGATGAATTAATATTTAAAACAAATACTTTTCTAATAGGACATAATTCATAATCATATGTATTAAAAACTTTCATTTTTTTATCTAAGAATATTTTCAATTGAACTTTTTTAGCATATAAAGGATAAACAAGAGTATATTTATTTTTTTCATCATAAATAAGTTTTAAAATATATTCTCTAAATTTTCTATTTTTATAAACTCTTTGAATTAAAGATGCACTTTCTTGTCTTTGGATTAAAAATTCTTTAATTAATATTTTATTTCTTGCATTTATTTTTGTTTCATAAGTATATAATATAGTTTTTAATAAATCAGATTTTTCATTTCTATAATTAATTATTTTTTTAATTAAATGATTAACTTTAAAATCTCTCCTACATTTAAATCTTTTAAATTCTCTTTGAATTTTAATTATACATTGAAGACATTTTTCAATTATAATTGAATCAATTATTCTAATTACAGAAATTCTTTTTAAAAATGAACGTACGTGTTTTTGAATTAAAGTTACATGTTTGTTATATCCTTCATTTCTAGAATTAATTTCAAATTTTTGAAATCTTTGTAATTCTTTACTTAATTTTAAATCAAATTGAATTACTTGATCTTTATATATTGGTTTACTTGAATTTTTAACTTTTTTCAAATTTCTAATTGCATTTGTCATTGAAACATAATTTTGATTTGATTGTAAAAGAACTTTTTTATCTTTTTCATTTATTTTTGGTCTATATGGAGTGAAATAACAAATATATTGATATAAAGGATTATTTGGATGAATCATATTTAATGTTTTATAAGAAGAAATTAATGACATTAAATATGAAAAATCCATATGAATCATTTTTTGGATTGCTAAATGTTCAAAACTTTTTTCGCTTAATTGTTCCATTTTTGTTTTTTTATGATTGTTTTTTTTTACTTTTATTAAATATTAATTAATTAAATAATAGAAAGAACACTATTTTAATTAATTTTTTTAAATTAATTTAATAATAATAATAATATATGAAAAACAATTAAAATATTTTGGATTAAATTAATCATATATTTTATTATATGAAAATAACTATTTTAAATATATATTAAAAAGTTATGTATTATTTTATTGAATAAAAAGATAATAATATTAATTATTAAATAAAGATATAAAAAAATTAAATTTAAATCAAAAATATATATTTAAATAAATTAATTAGTATTACTTAATTTAAATTTTTTCCTAAAATAAAACCTTATTACTATTTGTATATATATATATTTAAAAAAAAACTTTATAAATAATATTAATTTAAATATTATAAAAAAAATAATAAAATAGTTAAACTTTATAAAAAGTATATTTTTATTATATAATTTTTTCACTTCAATAATATTTCCAAAATAAAACAAAAAAAAATTGTTTGAATTTAATAAATTATTATATAATAAAAAACAATGAATGAAAACTCCGATCAACTAGATGCATTATTAGATAAAAAAGAAGCATTTGAAATATCAAAAGAAGAAATTTCAGGAATAATATCTCCAGATAACATAACATCATTTAAATCATATGAAATAATAGATCAAATAGGTGGAATAAAAACATTATGTGAGAAATTAGAAGTAAATCCAAATAATGGTTTAACAACAGATGATTATTTCAATAGTGATAATCCAAAAAATCAATCAAAATCATATCTTCTTAGAAAAAAAATTTTTGGTTCATTTGATCCTTCTTTAAATAGTCAAGAATATAAAAGTTTTATAAAATGTTTTTGTGATTTTTTTTCAAGAAAAGTTTTTTTATTTATTGCAATATTAGCAACAATTAGAATGATAATTGATCAAATTTATCTTAATCCAGAAGTTTTTGATTATGCATCTTTATATTTAATATTTTTTATTATTGGTTTTTCAACTGCTTTTACTACTTATTTAATTGAAAGACTTTTATATAATTTTAAACATAAAATTAAAAAAAATGATGTTAGAGTTTTAAGAAATAAAGAAGAAAAAATTATTAGTAGATCTGAACTTTTAGTTGGTGATATTGTTATTATTACAAGTGGAGATATTACTGTTGTTGATGGTATTATTATTAGAACAAGTGCTTTAAGTATTGAAACTAAAAATGGTAGATTTAAAAAATTTAAAAATTTAAATTATATTAGTGATGATAATATTTATAGTTTTCCTATTTTACTTCATGGAACTAAAATTATTAAAGGTTATGGTTATCTTTTAGTTTTAAATGTTGAATGTTATGAAAATTTAATAAAGAGAAGTAATAAAATTGCACAGAAGGATACTTTAAAAATTAATAATATTGAAAATGTTGATGATAATAATAAATATTCATTAAATGAATCTTTATTATATGAAAATTATACTATTTTAGAAAATAAAGGAAAAAAAACAATAGAAACATTTGAAAAAAAAAGTAATTCTGAAATTCATTCTACACCAATTCAAAAAAAATTAGAATATATTTATCAAATTACAACATATTGTGGTATTGTAATATCATTTATAATAACCTTATTATATGCATATAGTTTATATAACAATAAATCATATGATACAATATATACTAATGAAATAAATTTTATATTTATTTTAATTGATTGTACTTTTTATTTCTTAATTATATTATGTTTAATAATTCCTAGTGGAGTTGAATTAAGTTTTTCACTTCCTTTAACATTTTCAATATTAAAATTACTAAAAGAAAAAACAATAGTTAAAAATGCAAGTGCATATGAATATATGGCAGGATTAGATAATTTATTTACAGATTATTATGGTATTTTAACAGAAAATAAAATGAGAATAGAAACAATATTTTTAGAAGATTCACAAGTTGATAAAGATAATTTATTAGATTTAAAACAATTAGTAAGTAATGAAATGTTTTCATTCTTTACAGAAAGTATCTCAGTAAATTCAATAGCATTTTCAGCACAATTACATAATGAAGTAAGATATTTTGGAAATAATATAGAATGTTGTTTAATAAGATATTTATTTAGTTTAGATGTTAATTATCGTAATTATAGAAATTCATTAGTAAGACCAATAATAAGTTCATCACCATATTTATCAGAAAGTAAATTATCATATACAGTAATTAAAATGGATGATAAATGGGAATATGTAAGATTATATTTAAAAGGTACTCCAGAAACACTTTTAGATTATATTACAATGTATATTCAACCAGGACAAATTTTAGGTGATTTTAATAAGGATTATTATGATAAAATTAAAATGAAAATTGGTGCTATGTATGGTAATTTTACTTATCCTCTTATTTTATGTTATAGAGATATCCCTATTAATGAATATAATGATTTTATTCAAAAAAATAATAATTTAGTTGCTAATTCTATTTTAGATAAATTTATGAATAATTTAACTTTTATTGCTTTATTAGGATTAAAAGATGAAATTAAAGATAATATTGAAAATTCTATTCGTACTATAAAAAATGCTGGAATTGATATTAAATTAGTTACTTCTTTAGGAATTGAAAATGCTAAATTTATAGCAAAAAAAATAGGATTAATTGAAAAAACTGATTTAGATAATGATATAATTATATCACCTTCAATAAAAAGTTCTAAAAAAAATATATTAGAATTCTTATCAGAAGATAAAAAATTTCAAAAAGATACATTTACAGAATCATATTTAAATTTAAACAAAAGAAAATTTGATTTAAACTACAATGAAGTTGAAGAAAAAAAATTATCAAATATAAATAATTACAATTTTAATGAAATAAATCCTGAAATTAAAAAAAATAAAACTGAAGTAATAAAAAAAAAATTTATAACATCAAAAAATATAATAAATTCAGAAGACTTAAAAAATCACATAGGAATAAATTACAATGAAGAAGAAAATACATTTACATTTAATATAGTAAATTTAGAATCATTTGTAGAATCAATAAATGAAAGTCACGTAATTGCAAACGCATCAGGAAAAGATAAATTTATATTAATATCTTTATTAAGAGAAAAAAATCAATATATCGCAGTTACAGGAGAAGGAATTTCTGATTCAATTCCAATGAAAGCTTCTCATGTTGCTATTGTTTTAGGTAAAAATTCAAATGATATTTCAAATGAATCAAGTGATATTATTTTACAAGATAATAATTTTAATTCTATTATTACTACTATTGTTTATGGTAGAAATATTTTTGATTGTGTTAGAAAATTTTTACAATTTCAATTAAGTTTTATTTTTTCTTTTGTTATTATGATTATTTTTACTTGTTCTCCTATTGTTAATATTCAATTGTATCATAATAAAATTTTGTATTTAAATTTAATTATTGATACTTTTCAATCTATTGCACTTTCTAGTGGAATTCCACAGGAAAAAATTTTATTAAAAAAATCACCTTCTTTATATTCTTCTAATCAAAAATTAATTTCTAAAAATTTATTTATTAAAATTTGCATTCAAAGTATTATTCAATTAATTATTTATTTTATTATTATTCAAATTTCAAATGTTGATAAATTGAATACTATTATTTTTAATACTGTTGTTTATGTTTTAGTTTTTAATGCTATTGTTAGTAAATTATATGAAGAAAGTGTTTTTTATCAAATTAAAAATTTATATCAACATTTTGTTTTTATTGTTATTCAAGGAATTATTATTGGAATACAAATTTTTTTGGTTCAAGTTGGTAATGATCTTTTGAGAATTGAAAAACTTACTTTTACAGAAAATATTAAATGTATTATTGTTAGTCTTTTAATTTTTATTGAAATTCCTTTGATTAATTATATGAAAGAAAATGAAATTTTGTTTAAAGAAGAATATTTTGATAAAAAAAGAACAAATAAAGAATTTTCAGATTTGTCATTTTTTAAAATTAAAATTAGAGATGAACATATTGATAATAAATTAGGACCTGAATATGAAAGTTTAATATCTGCTCCTAAAGATAGAGATATTGATTTAGATGATTTTATTTAAAAAATAATTTTAATATTTTAATTAAATTGAAAATAATATATTTTTAATTTTAAGAATTTAATTTAAATTTTTATTTTATTTATTTATAATCCTTGTATTTTACATCATCTGTTTTTAAAAAAAATAATATGAAAATTAAAATTTTTTACATAAAAAAAAACAAAAAAAAAAACTAAAAAAAAATTCAAATTCTTTTTTTTAAAAACATAAAAAAACTTAAAAAAAAATAGATATAGATTATAAATAAAATAAAATAATGATATCATCAATTAAATCATCTTAAAAAATATAATATAAATCAACAAATAAAAAAAGTTATTCATATAAAAAAGAAAAAAAATATAAAAAATGAGTATAGAACTAAAAAACGAAAATGAAAAAGAAAACGAAATTCTAAATTTAAACGAAAACAAAAACGAATCATCAACAGAAAATAAAAAAGATTCAGACAACTCAAACGAAAAAAAAGAAAAAACCGAAAATAAAACAAAAGAAGAAAAAGAAGAAGAAGAACAAGAGAACAAATTATCAGCAAAGCGTAATTTAATGTTTAAACAAAGAAGTGTATCAATAATAAAATTATATTGTCACTTAAGTTACAAATGTGAAATAATATTAATGATATTTGGAATAATAGGTTCACTTGGAAGTGGAATAGCAGGACCATTAATGGCATATTTATTTGGTGATTTAATTAATGATTTTTCAGCAACTCAAACAGCAGATCAAGTAATGGATGAATCAGAAATTGGAGCATTTTTAGATAATTTTATGGATACTATTGATAAAATGGTTAGAAAATTAATATTTATTGGTGTTGGTATGTTTTTTGCTTATTTTTTAGCTAATTTTATGTGGCAATATGTTGGTTTGAGACAAATGCATCATTTAAAAGAAAAATATTTTGCTACTATATTAAAACAAGAACAAGGATGGTTTGATGCTAATAATGCATATGAATTTGCTACTAAAGTTCAAGCACAACTTGAACAAATTGAATTAGGTGTTGGAGAAAAATTTGGTTTAATTTTACAAATGATTTCACAGTTAATTGGTGGGATTGTTGTTGCTTTTACTACTAGTTGGAAATTAACTCTTGTTATGTTAGCTGTATCACCTGCTATTATGTTATGTATTGTTTATATGATGAAAACACTTAAGAAAACTATGATTGGTGCTAGAACTACTTATGAAATTGCTGGAGGTGTTGCTGAGGAAATGTTATATAATATTAAAACTGTTGCTTCTTTTGTTAATTTTGATTATGAAATTAAGAGATTTGGTGATTTAATTGATAAAGTACATGCTTTTGATAGAGAAAAAGCTTATAAACTTGGAATTAGTATTGCTTTTGTTTTATTTTTTATTAATTTTACTTTTGTTGTTGCTATTTTATATGCTAGAATTCTTATTGCTAATCATGAATATAATAGTACTAAAGGAAAAGAATTTTCATCTGGAGATGTACTTACTGTTATTTTCTCTACTTTAATGGCTATTATGTCTTTTGGTGCTATTTCACCTAATATTAAAATTGTTCAAGAAGCTACTGTTGCTTCAAGTGATTATTTTACTTTATATGAAAGAGAACCACAAATAAAACTTGATAATTCAACATATAAACCAGATAGAAATCAAGTTAAAGGTAAAATTGAATTTAAAGATGTTGTTTTTATTTATCCAAGTGATGTTAATAAAAGGAAAATACTTGATGGATTGAGTTTAGAATGTGAGCCAGGACAAAAAGTTGCTATAGTAGGTGAAAGTGGATGTGGTAAAAGTACTTCAGTTAATTTAATTGAAAGATTATATGAACCTGATTCAGGAGAAGTATTAATTGATGGCGAAAATGTAAATAAATATGATATTGAATATTTAAGAAGTTTAATTGGTTATGTACAACAAGAACCAGTTTTATTTAATAGATCTATAAGAGATAATTTAATATTTGGAAGAGAAGAAACTATTAAAGAATTAGGTGATGTTGATACTTTAATGAAAGAAGCTTGTGAAGATGCTCATGCTAAAGAATTTATTGAAAAAAATGCTGATAAATATGAATATATTGTTGGTATTAAAGGAGGTAAATTATCAGGAGGACAAAAACAACGTATTGCTATAGCAAGAGCTATTTTAGCAAAACCTAAAATATTAATATTAGATGAAGCAACATCAGCACTTGATAATAAAAGTGAAAAAGAAGTACAAGCTGCTTTAGATAATATAAGTCAAAAGAATGTAACTACAATTATAATAGCACATAGATTAAGTACAATTAAAAATGCTGATTTAATATATGCACTTAAAGATGGGAAAGTATGTGAAAAAGGAACTCATCAAGAATTATTAAGTAAAAATGGTTATTATGCTGGTTTAGTAAAATCTCAACTTGCTCAAGATGAATTAGAATCAAAAGAAGAAAATAAAATAAATAGATTTGAAAGAAGAAGAAGTTCGTTAAGAAGATTAGCATCAATGAATGTTAGTGAAAGATACTCATCTTTAATGTTAGAACCTGAAGATCAATTAAAAGAAATAGAAAATGAGAAAAAAGAAGTAAAAGTTGAAAGAGGAAAATTATTTGCTTTATTAAGTGATCATAAATGTGATGTTTTTCTTGGTATGCTTGGTGCATTATTTGCAGGTGGTATTATGCCTATTTCTGGTTTTGTTCTTTCAAAATCAGTAAATGCTCTTTCTCAACTTGATGGAGACGAAGTTAAAAAAGATGGTTTATTTTTTGCAATGATGTTCCTTTGTGTTGCAGTTGGTAATGGATTAGCAATATTTCTTAAAATATGGAAATTTGAAACCATTGGTAGTATAATAACTACAAAAACAAGAAAACAAGTCATTGAAAAATATCTTCAATTACATTTAGGTTACTTTGATATTGATACTAATTCACCAGGTGCATTACTTACTAAATTATCTATTGATACTACTCAATTAAATTCTTTAGTTTTAAGTATTGTTGGTGATATTTTTCAATGTTCTGGTGTTATTATTGTTGGTCTTACTATGGGATTTTATTATGATTATAAAATTACACTTATTGCTTTAGCATTTTTACCTTTTATTGTCACTGCTCAAGTTATTACTCAAAAAGCAAGAAGAGGTGGTCGTGATATTGATAAGAAAATTGATGTTGAAGCAGGTAGTGTTTTATCAGAATGTGTTATAAATACAAAAACAATATTTTCCTTTAATTTCCAGAAAGCTGCAGTTGATATGTATCTTAATATTTTATCAGAAGGAACTGCAACTTTCGTTAGAGATTCATTTATTAAAGGATTATTCCTTGGTTTAGGAGCTTTTGCAATGTATGCAAGTAATGGAACAGTATTTCATTATGCAGGATACTTTATTAAAAAAGGTTCTTTAGATTTTAATACTATGAATATATGTATGAATGTAGTATCAATGACAACAAATGGTGTATCACAAGGATTAAATGGAGTTGCTGATTATTCAAAAGCTAAAAAAGCTTTTATATCAATTTATAATACTCTCGATACAGAAACAGAAATAAATCCATTTGAAAATGCACAAGAAGGTAAAAAATCAGCAAAAAACATTCAAGGTAAAATTGAATTAAAAAACGTAACATTTGCATATCCAACAAAACCAGATCAAAAAATATTAAAAAATGTATCTTTAGTAATAGAAAAAGGTCAATCAGCAGCATTAGTAGGTTATTCAGGATGTGGTAAAAGTACAATAATTCAATTAATAGAAAGATTCTATGATATACAAGAAGGTCAAGTATTAATAGATGATGTAGATATAAGAGATTATAATTTATTTGAATTAAGACAAAAAATTGGTTTAGTAAGTCAAGAACCAGTTCTTTTCAAAAGAAGTGTTTACGAAAATATTTTATATGGTAGACTCGATGCTACAAAAGATGAAGTTTTTGAAGCAGCAAAAAATGCTAAAATTGAAAAATTTTTCAATGATAAGGAAATGGGAACAAAAGAAGATCCTGTTTCAGGAGGAGAAAAACAACGTTTAGCAATAGCAAGAGCATTTTTAAAAAATCCAGTAATATTATTATTAGATGAAGCAACAAGTGCACTTGATAAAGAAAGCGAAATTGAAGTACAAAAAAGTATTAATGTATTACAAAAAGATAGAACTTCTATTGCAGTTGCTCATAGATTAAGTACTATTGAAGATTCTGATATTATTTTTGTTTTAGAAGCTGGAAGAATTGTTGAGAAAGGTAATCATAAAGAATTACTTGCTCTTGGGAATAAGTATGCTACCCTTTATAAATATTCAGATGGGTAAATTTTATTTGAATTTTTAATTTCTTTTTTTTGTTATTTTGTTTGGCATCTTATAATTTATTTTTATTATTTTTTATATATTTATGACAGATTATTTTTAATTTTTATTTACATAAATTTGAATTTTTTTTAAATTTTATTTTTTTTTATTGTTTCATAAGTTTTTTTTATTTTTCTTTTTTATATAAAAATAATAATTAAATTAATATAATGTCATTTGAAGAAAAAATTGGAAAAAAATTTTTTGCTGTAAAAAAAGAAAAAAATGATAAAATAGATAAAAAACAATTAACATTAGAACCATTTTATATATCAGCAAATGAATTAATTTTAAATGATAATAATTTTCAAGAAAAATTAAGAGCTATTGATGAAATAAAAAATTTCCAAAATTTAATAATGGATCATCATTCAGATTATCCATTAAATGAACAAATTCCTTTAAATAATGAAGTAGAATCAAATTTATTTTCAAAAAAAGGAACAATTATTATTAAATCATTAATTTCATTTAATAAAGATAATACAATGCTAAATATTAAAAATTTTGAAAAAAGAGAATTAAATTATAGTAAAAATAATAATGAATCAAATATCCAAATTGAAATTTATACAAATATTAATTTAATCATTGTAAAAACATTTAGTAATAATATGAATGAATCAGATTATAATAAATTAAATGAATTAAAAGAAAGATTTACTAATTTAGAAATATTTGTTTTTAAAAGTTTAATAACTTCAATAATGAATCTAATATTAGATTGGGCAATTAATATTGCAAATTTAAAGCCATTTGAAAATGATAATAATAATTCTATAGATTCAGAAATTTTTTTAATAATATACAATAAATATAATGAAATGAGAAATATTTGTGAAAATATAGAAAAAAATTTTAATTTAATATTTGAAAAAATAAAAAAAGAAGTTGATATTGATTTTACTTTAATAGAATTATTCACAGATTTATTTTGGGATTTTATATTTAGAATACATCAAATAAATTGTAAATTTAGTCCAATATTTTTAAATGAAAATTTAGATAAAAAAATAAAAAATATATTACAAGGAATAATTAACATATTATTCTCAATAAAAATTCCAATAAAAAAAAAAATAGGAGAATTATTAAATATTTCTTGGATAATAGAAGAAAAAATTTATTTATCATCTTATATAATAAATTTAAAAAGTAAACTCTTTGATTTTCATAATTTAAATTCTTCATATAATTTAGAAATAAAACCTAAAATAAGATTTCCTTTACCTTCACCAATTCCAATAATTAGTTTAAAAGAAACTTATAATGGAATTAGACCACCAGAACCAATTAAACAAGAAAATAAAGAAGAAAAAGAAAAAAAAATTGATGAAAAGTTAATTAATGAAAAAAATGATAAAAATGAAGAAATTAAAGATAATAATTATAAAAGTGAAGATGATAAAAAAGAAAATAAATATATTAATAAAGATAATGATATTAAAAATAATTATATTGATAAAATTTTTACTAAAGATGAAGAAATTCAAACTAATATAAATGAAAATAATGATGAGAATATTAATAATAATAATGGAAAAAAAATATCTATTGATGAATTATTAGTTTCTATTATGAATGTTCATGATACTGATAATAATAATAATAAATCAAAGAAAAAAAATAAAAAAAAGAAAAAGAAAAAAAATAATAGTATTATTATTCAAAATGAAGAAATATTATCTGATAATGATCCAATTGTTGATAAATTTAAATCTGAATTAAATTCATTTAATACAAATTCAGATCAAAAAATTAGACCTAAATTATCATCTGGATGGCTTAATTCAATTACTTTAAATTATTGATTTTTTTTTTTTTTGAATATTTATTAATAATAATTCACTTTTTAATAAAAATTTTTTTTATTATATAAAAAATTATTAAATAATTCAAATTCTTATAATTATAAAATTAAATAAATAATACAATATTATTTCCAAATTTTAATAGTACCATCCCAAGAAGAAGTAAGTAATATAAAAGGAAAATCATTTTCATTATCTAAAGATTGATTTAATTCCATATATTGAATATCAGTAATAATATTTTGATGTGAAGCTTCAACTATTCTTTTTCCATAATTTAATTTTCCATTTTTTAAATCAGTAATATTTGCATTATTAAAAAATTGATATTCTCCATAATAATTATATTCAGGAATATTATTAAAAGAAACACCATAATATTCATTTGATTGAATTAAAAATAAACTTTTATTAAAATAACTTTGACTATAATAACAATTAACTAAATCATTTGGAGCATTTATAATATATGATTTTTTTTCTTTTAAAGAACTTTTTGAAATATCCCAATAACGAATTGTTTGATCATTACAAACACTTATTATAAAATTTGTATTATAATAATTATTATCTAATAATTCATATGATGGGGAAAATATTTTTTGAATATTTGAACTATATTTATATATTGATTTTATGTTATTATATCTATTATTTATATTTACTTCATTAAAGTAATCTAATAAAGTATTTGCTTGTATAAATCTATTTTTCTTAAGTATAGAATTATAATAAAAAAATTTATTCTCTGAATCAATTTCTTTATCATTTGATAATTTTTCAAAATAATATTTCCCTAAATTCAAAAGTGAAATATCTTCAAAAAGACTTTTTGTTAAAGTTGAATATTCAATTTCATTTCTATCATCAATTAAATTTTTAGAAACACTCATAATTATTTCATAATCTAAACTATTTAAATTCAATATCTTAATATCATGATTTTCATTTCCAAAATTAACAATATAATAATTATTATTATTTATTTCAAGAATTGAATTAATATTAGGTTTAAAATTACTAATTCCTAAAATTGGTCTCTTATTTTCAAATTCATAAATATGAGTTATTGAATTTAATTTAAGTGAAAGATTTAAAATTAATCCATCAGATGTTCCAAATAAAAATTCATTTTCATCACTTACATTTTCAGAACTACAATAAATAAATCCTTTTTCTAAAGGAATTTTAAATATAAAATTAGCTTTTTTATTTTTTAAATCAAATAAATGAATTCTCAATTTTGTATCAGTAAATAAAAAATTAATTTGTGTTAAATTTAATTTTGTTATTTGACATAAGGTAATATATTCATTTTCTTCAATTGAATATATTTTTTCTATTGTTTTTTTTTTAAATTCAAATAAAAATAAAGAATTATTTGAAGCAAAAATAATATCTTTTCCAATTTTTAATATTGTAGAATAATATTTAATTGGATATTCATCATTTGTTAAATATAAACATTTTTTAATAAAAAAATCATCAGATTTAAATTCAATTTCTCTTGAAACTATTTTTCCTTTATTATCAATTGATAAAAATTTAGAATTATCAATAGGAAATATTTTAACAATTGGATTAGTTGATTTATTATATATTGTAGTTAATAATTGACCTTGTGGTCTCCAATTTGGAAAATTTTTATGTTTTGTCTTGTGAATAATTAATTCTTCTTCTTTAACTTCTTGATTATCTTTATTAAAATATTCTTGTGTAAATCCAGAAAATGGAATATTCAAAACTTTTAATAAATAAAATATTCTAAAATAAAACCAATATAAAATATTATAAAAATCATCATATCCTTTAAAAGTTATTTCATTATTTGAATGATATTTTTTTAATTTTAATTGATTTCTTGAATCTGAAATTGGATAAAATAATGTTAATAAATCTGCTTCAGTTGTACTTTTTGTTTTTAATTTTAAAAAATTATTAATAATATCAAAAAAAGAACATATTAGTGATTTTTCTATTAAAAGTGGTTTTTTGGTTTCAACTTCATCATTTGTTGTTGGAAAAAAATCTATATTTCTCCCTTGAAAAAATTCAATCATTTCATTTAAATCTTTAATATATTCTTTACTTTCATTTATGTTCAACTTAGAACAATCAAATTTTTCTTCAATTTGACATAAAATCCTTGATAAACTTTTCTTATGATATTTTTCAATTACTTCATCATTTATATTAAATATTGTTTCTTCAAAACATAGAAATTTGTTATAATATTTTATTAAATTATATGTTTTATTTTTATTAAAAAGAAGTTTTGCAAATATTAAAGCTTTTTTTCTAATTAAAATATTAGGATGTAAAATAAATCTAAAATAAGTTTCTAATGCTTCAATTAAATTTTGAATTCCAATAAAATCTTTTTCTAGTAATTTATTAATTAAATTAAATCCTTCTAATATTTTTATTTCATCATTATCATTAAATATTAATTCAAGACAAGGAAGGAAAATATTTTCAAAATCCTTTTTAGAAAATGATGTCATTAAAGGTAAATTTTTTAATATTGCAGTTTGAATTCTTGTATTTCTTGAATTAATATAAGATAAAGTTTGTCTTTTAAATTCATCTAATTCTTTTCCATTATATAATTTTAAAATTTTTGGTAAATTATTGAATATTTCAATTAAGACATCATCTTCTATGTTTGATCTTAAAATTGATCTTATTAAAGAAAATAAAGAATTTTTAAATTCTTGATGTAATTTATGAAAATCTTTAAATATTTTTGCTTTTTCTTCTTCTTTCTTTTGTTTAAGTTTTAAAAGTTCTTTTTCCTTTTCTTTATTAATTCTTCCATTCTTTTCTTCAATTTTTATATTTTCTGTTTTATTTAATTCTTTATTTAAATATTTTAATTTTGATTTCATCATTACATTTAAGAATTTATTTTCTATATCAATTATATCTCCTATTAAATTTATAAAATCAATTAACAATTTATTATTTCTATAATTATTCATAATTGCTTTAATTATATAAAGAAAAATATATCCATGGAAATAATAATATTCTTCTTTAGGGAGTTCTAAATTAATATAATCAATTTTTAAAAGAGAATCAATAATAATATGTAGACTTTTTAATTTTGTGAAAAGATCTTTTCTTTGTAAATTATCAACAATATAAGGAATTATTCTAAATAATGTAATATGATCAGGTACTTTTTTTAAAATACATTTTATCATTTCTAAACTTACCCAATTTGAACTTTCATATTTTACATCTCGCATTGCTTCTACAATATAATCAAATAATAATAAAATACAGTCTTTACTATATTCATTATTAATAATTTTATCATTTATATTATTATCATCAATAATTTTATTTTCTTTAAGATCTAAAACAATTTTTAAATTTTTATCTCTCTCAAAAAATTTTTGAATATCAAAAGTTGATTCATATAAATATAGTTTATTTATTATAAAAAAATTTAAACATTCTTCAATTAATGGAATTTTCTCATTTAAACCAAAAATTAATTTCCAAATAGATTCCCAATATCTATAAAAAAAACCAATAATCATATCAGGTTTCCAATAACAAGTTTTAGTTATAACAGTATTAAAATAATTTTGAAATCCATTAATAAAAATAGGACAAATATTATCAATAAAATAATTTAAAGCATCTTTTGAATTTATTCTTTTAAAAGGATCAATTTCTAACATTTTTAATAATAAACCTTTTAATTTTTCATCATTTATATTAGATAATTTATCATTAATATCAATTTTTCCATATTTAAATTCCCATAATTGATTCAATAAAAAAAAAGGTTGAATTTCAGTTAATAATTCACAAATAATAATTCCAACACTAAAAATATCCATTGAATAAGTAAGATTATTAAAATCTTCATTATTTTTATTTTCATTATATTCATCTCTATTTAAAATTCTTTCAGGAGATAAATAACAAGATTTATTAACAGAACCAAAAAAATAAGTATACACAATAATATTATCTATTTCTAAATGAGCTGGTTTATAAGGTGAAATATCAGTTAGAAATAAAGAATTATATGATGTTAATAATATATTTTCCATTTTTAAATCTCCATGTATTATTCCATTTGAATGTAATTCATTTAATGAAAATAATAATTGATATATTATCCATAATTTTTCTATTTTTGTTAAATATGGCATTTGATACATTCTTTCTCTTAAATTATAACCAAAGTATTGTCTTATTATTAATCCTGCTTTTTCATTTTTTTCTATTTTTATTATTGGTGTATAATTTAATATTTTTTTATCTTCTATTATTTTATTATATTGTAATAATTGTTCAATGCAATTGTTAAATACTATTTTATCATTTTCTTCATAATTTATTGTAAAAAATATTTTTATTATTAATGGGGCTTTTTCTGTTTTGTTTATTACTAAAGCTGTTTTTGATAAAATTCCATTTTTATATAATTTTTCAAATTGTAAATTAGAATAATATTTATATAAAAAATAATCTACATCAGCTGTGTTTTTTGATTGAATAAGTTTTTGTCCCATTTCAGTTTATTATAAAAAATTTATAAATCAAAAAATCAAAAAACAATAAAAATAAATAATAAAAAATCATTTTTTTTCTGTAATTAAAAATGAGTGATTATGCAACTAAAAATGATATGATGTTTTTTCAAAATGAAGTATTAGGTGATATAAAAAAAGTAGAAAATAAACTTAATTCAAAATTTGAAGAAAAAACAAGTGACATAAATTCTAAATTAGTAACGCAAGAAAAAAAAATGATTCTACTTTCAAATAAATTTGATGAATTATATGAAACAATAATAACTCAAAAAGATAATGAAGAAAAAATATCAAAAATAGTAAATTTCAAAAAAAAAACAGAAGAAACAATGTTTGTATATGATACAAAAATAAATACAATTGAAAGAGATTTATCAAATGCAATATATAAAATGGATCAAACAATAAATAATTCAATTTTAGTTCCTGGTTTAATTGGAAATACATGTAAATATCCTACAGTAAGAAATTTTTTAGAATATTGTAATAAATCTTTAATGGATTTAAATGCTTTTAAAGAAAAAAATATAATTGATTTAAAAAAATATAAAACTAAAATTGAAAATTTAGTTTCAAGTTTTAATTTACAAATAGATAATATTCAAAATAAATTTATTGATTATTTTAATAAAAGATTTGTTGAAGTTGAAAATAAATTAATGGATAGAATTAAAATTACTGATGATAGAATTGATGTTTTAAGATTAGAAAATGGAAAATATGCAAATGAATTAATAGAAGAAACTAAAAATTTAGGAATTAAATGGGAAAAATTAGATGATTTTGAAAAAGAAATTAATGAAAGATTAAAAGTAGAGTTTGAAAAATTTACTCAATTATATAATAATAATATTAAACAATTTAATGAAAGTCAAGTTGATTATAAAATACTTAAACAAAAATTTACTGTTTTAAGTGATTTTATTAAAGATGTTAGATTTAGAAAAAATATGGGTCAAAATGTTCCTATGAAAGAATATAAAGAAATAGGAAGAAAAATTGATTTTAGAAAAAAACAAAAATTAGAAAATGATTCTTCTAAAGAAGAAGATTTAAGTGATGATTATGCTAATTTAAAAAATATTGAATTTGATAATATTAAACTTGATAATGAAGAAATTATAGGTTCACCAATGTCATCAAGAATAATGAGAAGAAAAAGAGAATGTCAAAAAGATAAAGAAGTTAATAATGAATTGAATGATTTTAATGCTGTTTTTAATTCTGGAAAAAATAGAAGACGTTCTATGTTTAATATTGGTCAAAAAAGAAAACTTAATAATTTTGATAAAAATATAAAAAATGATAAAAGTATTAATAATGCTAAAAAAGTTAATAATGATAAAAATGTTAATGATGATATAAATGTTCCAAAAGATATTAATATTAATAATAATAATGATACAAATGATAAAAATGTTAAAAATGATAATAATTTCAAAAATGATTCAATTGATATAAATGTTAGAATAAATAAAAATATTAATAATGATAAAAATATTAGTAATGATAAAAATATTAGTATTGATAACAATATTAGTATTGATAAAAATATTAGTAATGATAATAAAATTACTATTGATAAAAAAATTAATATTGATAAAATTATTAGTAATGATAATAAAATTATTAATGATAATAAAATTATTAATGAAAATAAAATTAGTAACGATAATAAAATTATGAATGATAATAAAATTAGTAATGATAATAAAATTAGTAATGATATAAATATTATTAATGAAAATAATAATGAAGAAAATAGTGAACAAAATGATAGTAAAAATGAAGATAATATTTATGAAGAAGAAAAAAATAATGATTTAGTCATAAATTTAATTAATATTGATGAAGATAATGAGTATAAAACAAATAATAATATTAAAAGTAAAACTAAAAATAAAAGCGTTAATGCTGAAGTAATAATGGTATCAAATGAAACTCAAACACCAAAATTTGAAAATAAAAATTATAATATTTATCAAATTCAAAATGATGAAAAAAACAATAGATATGAAGAAAGAAATAATACTACAAATTCATCAAAGAGAAATTCAGTATTTAACTTAGAAAGTAAAATTGAACAAAAAGAAAAAGTAGAAGAAATAAATGATACTAAAAAAAAAATGCCCAAAACTCCAAAAGAAAGGAAAAATTTAGTTTCATTAGATTTTATTGATGAAAATAATAAAATATCATTTCATACAATTGAAGAAATAAAAAAAAAAAAAAAAGAACAAGAACAAATAATGAATGATCAATTAATAACGAAAGTTCCAATAAGTCCATATTCATTTAAAAATAAAAAACGAATGTCTAATGTTTCAAATAATAATATTCCTCCAAATTTGAATTCTTATTTTGAAAAATATGATAAATTAATTAAAGAAATAAATAAAAAAATTGATAAAAATGTAAATCATTTAATTGTATTAGAAAATTCTTCAACAAAAAAATATGAAGAACTTTTGCAACAAATAAAATTTATTATTGATAATATTAGACCAATGCATAAAAATAAAAATATTGTTAGTCAAGTTTTTTCAAATTATGATTCTTTATCAATTGGTCAAAATAATAATTTTTTAATGACTGCTATTAATTATACTAAAAAAAATCCAATTAAACCTAGAAAAAAAATTAATATTAAAATTGATGCTAATAAATCTTATTTTGAAAATAAAAAAATCAATAATAATGATTTTAGTGAAATGAATTTATTAACTGATACTGAACCTCCTTGTTTAAATACTGATAATTCTATTCAAGTTTTAAAAACAGTTGAACCTTTTTTAATAAAAAAGTTTTCTGAAAAAAAATAATAACAAAATTGAAAAAAATAAGGTTTTAAAATAATTAAATATTTGTTTATAAATAATTTAAAATTCTTTTTTAATAATGAATTTAATTTTTTTTATTTATTTATATTGTTTTTTTTATATGAATAATTTCTTTTAATAATAATTTAATTATATTATATTATATATAATATAAATATTTTAATGTTTAAATCATATTTAAATATATAATTTCCTATAAAAATAATCAATTTATAAAATTAAAAAAAATAAAATAAAAAAATAATCAATAATGCAATCGGATAATAGGTAAATTTTCTTTTATAATTAAATAGAGATGCCCTTCGAAATTTTTTATTGAAAAATATAAAAAATAGAAAAAACAAACAAAAATTATCTTCACCAAAAAAATTAAAATTAAAACTAGAAAATAATAAACAATCATCATCTAATCAAGGATTAAAAATTGGAATAAAAAGTCCAATATCATTAACTATTAAAAATATAAAAGATTTAAAAAATGAAAATAAACCATTTACAAGAAGAGTAAATTCATTTGATACTTCACTTTTCAAAGAACAAAATTTACTTTTTCAGACATTTAATAAAAAACATTCAATTTTAAAACGTAATTCAATATTTAAAACAATAGATGGAACATCAAATTCAGATAATTCTTTTTCAAGTACACATAATTCAAGTAGAAAGACACATATTTTTTCTGAGCAAAATGTTAGAAAATATATTTTAAATAATGAAAATATTTTATTTAGTGAGAAATTTAAAAATAGACATCATAAAAAAAATAGTATATTTGGAAAAGTTATTGAATCTACTTTTTTAAATGAAAAAAAAGATTCAAGTAAAATATTTACAAATAATAATAATAATAATAATAATCTTTTTATTAACCATTTTAATCATATTTCTAGTTTAACTGAAAGAAATTCTTTAAATAATACTTTTAAGAATAATATTAATAATTCTAAAAATGAAATTAATCATTTGTCAAGAAATAAAAATTTATCACCTATAAAAATACTAAGTAATAATACTTCTTCTTCAAATCATTCTGATTCAAATAAAAAAGTTATTTCTTTAAAAACTTATGATATTAATAGAAATAAAATTGGGTTAAATTTTAATAGACCAAAAACATCTAAAACTATAAATAGACCTTTAATAAGGAATAATACAGTTTTAAAAAATTTAAAAAGAAAAAAGTTTTCTGAAATTATTAATAATAATAAAATTAAAAATTATTTTAAACAAAAGAATTTTAATTTAAAAAAAGAAAAAAGAATATTATTACTTAAATCTAAAACAAGATTTTTAAAAAGCAAATTAACTTCTGATATGAATATAAATAATGTAAAAATAAAAAAAATAAATTCATATTCGGATAATGAAATATTAAATAATAAAATCCCAAGAAATAAAAAAATAAAAAAAAAATTATTGTCAAAAAGAAAAAGTGTATCAAATTTAAAACCAATTAATAAAATGTTCTCGTTACCAAAAATTCCAGAATTAACAAATAAAAATAGTCCAATAAAAATTTTGAAAAATAGATTAAATGAACAAAAAAAAACAAATAAAAATAATAAAATAAATAAAATAAATGAAATTACACGAACTTTTAATTTATTTTTTAATACATATAAAACTTGTTCAGAAACAGATAGTGAAAAATCGAATAATGAAGATGAATCAATGGATTCAATAAAAAATTTAAGACATTCAATTATATCAGAAAAAGATATAAAAGAATATTTTCATTCTCCTAAAAAATTAAATGAAGGAATAAATTTAATGATTAAACATCATCATAATTATAAAAATAAATTTGAAAAAGAAATTTTAGAAAAATTAGATGAAATTGAAAAAAAAAGTTTAGAAAAGAAAATAAATATCATTCATAATTTTCAAGAAGAAAATTTGCATATTTTATGTTCTTATGAAAAAAATATTGAAAATTTAGAAAAAAAAAGTAAAAAAAAATATAAATCAAAAATTAAAATAATGAAAAGTTTACAAATTGATTTAAAGTTATTTCATATAGCATCAAAATATGAAAAAAGATATTTAAAAAGAATGTTAAAAATAAGAAATAGATATAAACCATTGAATAAATATTTTATTAATTCTTTTTTATTAAATAATTACTTCCCAATATATATATATGAAGAAATATATTATCAAAAATATTTAAGTAAAGAAATTGAAAAAACAAGTATAGAAAATCTTTATAATAATTTTAAAGAAGAAAAAAATAATTTTTTATTAAGAAAAGGAAATTTACATTTTAAAAGTAGTTCTTTAATAGAAACAAAACCTATATTATCATCAAAAATTTTTAAAAAAAAAGACTCTTTACTAATTTCTAATTTTTACAAATTAGATAATGAATATAATATAAGTACAAAAATAAAAAAATTCAATTTTCAATTTGAAAAATTAAGAACAAAAATAATGAATCCATTTAATAAATTAATGTTCAATGAAAATACAGTAAGAAGAAAAAAGACAAAAATATTAGATCATAATTATTTAAAAGAAAAATTAAGAAAAAGCAAATCAAATTCAAGTTTTGGAACATCAAAATCAATTCAAAAAGAAAAAAAAGAAGAAGAAAGAGAAAAAAAATATCTAATAAACGCTTTAAAAAAATCAGATTTTTATTCAAAAAAATTAAAAAAATCAAATAATTTTTATAATGAAAGAAAATACTATTCAAAATCAATAACAAAAACACAAAAAGAAAAAGAATTAGAAAAAAAGGAACTTTTAGAAAATAATGGAGTAGTAAATAATTTACAAATGATATCAAGAGTAACAGATTTAAAAATGAAAATGTTACAAAATTTAGAATTATCAGAAACATTATTTTTTCATATTAAAGATAGAAATTATTCTCAATTTAAACAATTATTTGAAAAATATAAAATGAATCCAGATACAATTGATTCAAATGGAAATTCATTTTTAAGTTTAGCAGTTCAAAGTAATTCTTTTCAAATTGTTAATTATTTATTAAATATTGGAGCAACAGTTAATACTCAAAATAATTCTAATAATACTCCTTTACATTTTGCATTGAGTTTTCATAATTTTGAAATTGCTGATATGTTAATTCAAAGAGGTGCTGATGAAAAAATTTCTAATAGATATGGAATGACTCCTTGGCAATGTTTAGATACTGGATTGTCTATTATTTAATTTTTTATTTTTTTTATTTTAATTTATTTTTTATTTTTGATATTAATTTTTTCTTGTGGTTGAAATTATGTGTATATAATATTATAATATTATAAATCTTATTAATTAGGATTTTTTTTTATATATAGTTTATATTTTATTTTTTATTTTTTATATTTCTCAAAAAATATTTTATTTTTCATAAATAATATTTAAAAAAAAAATATATTATTAAAAAAATAACTAACTTAAAAAAAAACAATCATCAAGAAAAAAAAAAATAAAAAAATATATAAATCCCATAGTCAAAATAATAAAACATAAAAATAAAAATGTCAGAAAAACCAGAAGAAGCCACATCACCATCAAACGAATCAGACGCAGCTTTAATGAATTCAGAAATAGTAGAAAAACTAAAACTCCTAAATTACGAGCAAGGTTTCTCAAGAACAAAGTAAAAATATAAAAATTTATATAACCACAAAAAAATTTATCTTATATATATATTTAAAAAAAAATACAAAGAAAAAAAAAAAAAAAAATATATATATAAAATAAATATTTAAACAAAAAAAAAATAGAGGTCACAAGCCATTAACAAAAGATTTTTTCGTTAGAAAAAGTAAAAATGGAGGAGAACAAAATGTATATTTCATAGCATTATCAAGTTGGTTAATAAATTTATGTGGAGGAAAAATTTCAGGTGATCAAAAATATGATGATCCAGTAACAATGGCATCAACATTAATAACAGAAATGAAAAATATAGGAATTGAATGTGATATAGCACCAAATCAAATAAGAAGTGGTTATGGTGTACCAATTTGTACTATTTTATTATTATTAGTTGATAAAGCTTTACAAAAAAAGAATTTTGCTTTCAAAAAACCAAATTTTGAAGAAAAAAAAACACAAAGTTCAAATAATGCACCTGAAATTGAAGATGAAGCTCCAGATTTAATTAATAATGAAATAGATTATGGTGATAATTTAGATGAAGGAGAAAAAAAAGAAGAAACTGGAAAAAAGGAAAAAAGAGAAGATGATGGAAATGGAATTTTATATAGTGGAACATCACAAGAAGAATGGCAAAGAGAATTAGAGAAAGTATCATCTAAATTAAAATTAGATTATAATAATTTAAAAAGTGTTGGAAGTAATGAATGGAGAAATCATATTCAAACTATTAAAGATAATGAAGAAAAATTTAATAAACAAATTCCTGAATCAAGAGCAGTACTTGAAAATTTATCATCAGAAATTGATAAAAGTTTAGAAAAAATTACAAAAAAAGAAGAAGTTTTAAGTAAAAATCATCAAAATATTATTTCTTCTTATAAAGATAAACATAAAGCTGGAAATAATCAATTTGATGAATATAAAGAATTAAATGAAAATGTTGAAGCAATGAAAATGGAATTAAATGATATTAATGATAAAATTGTTAAAGCTAATGATAAATATGATTTACTTTCACAAAAAATTTCTGATACTTCTGCTTTGGGAAACACTAAACAAGCTATTCAAAATTTACAAAATGAAAATATTACTATGGATATGAAAATTAATATTTTAAATCATTCACTTTTAAAATATACTTTGGAATCTGATTTAGGAAAAATTCAATTACAAACTGAAGGAAATAATGATGCTTCTATGTTTGAAGATGTTCTTTAAATTTTCCAAATTGGGTTTTTTTAATTATTAAAAAAACGAATAGAATTTTTTAAATTTTAAAATTATTTTATAAGTTTTAAATTTTATGTTTTTAATTTTTATTTTCTAAAATTATTTTTTTAATTTTTTTTTGTTTTTATTATTTTTTTGCTTTTTTTTATTTTTTTATTTTTTTTATTTTTATGAAAATGAATTATAATAATTTAATTGAGGTAGATGATTATAATAGAGCTAAGAATGTTTTAAAAAATGAATTAATTGATATATTTGATTTTTATTCGAGATATTCACAGAAAAATAAAATGAATTGTTTATCAAGGATAAGTTTGATTAATTTATTAAAAAAAGCTTTTTTTTTAAAGAAAGAAAAGATTGGAAAATTTGAAATGAATATTAATGAATTTGATATTTATTTGAAAAAACAATATCCAAAAATAAATGAATTTAATATAAACATATTTATTGATATTATTCTTGATATATGTAAAAAAATTTATGGAAAAATTAATTTTAACAATTATCCAATAAAATATTCTCAAATTATTTCAAAAATAATAAAAGGAAATATATCATTAATTGATAATTCAAATATATTTTTAGGAAGAAAAAATATAAATTTGTTAATTGAAAAAAACCAAATTAATGAAGATGAAAGGATAATTAAAATATTTAATAATATTGAAACATCATTAAAAATATTGTATGATCATTTAATAAATAAAAAACAATATGATGTATTCAAAATTTATTTATGTTTTGTAAAACATTTGAAATATTCCCTTTTATTTTAAAACAAAAAGAATTCATTATTTACTATAATATTATCACTAACAATAATAATGAAAATTTTAATTATAATCATTTTATAAAATTTTTATTTCATTTAAGTATATTATATTCAATCAATATTTATAATCTTAATGATGAAGATTTAAAAAATATGAATAATAAAATAAAAATGTTAATTGAATTTTTAACAAATTTAAATCATAAAAAAGGAATGAATGATATTAAAAAGGAATTACAAAAAATAAATATAAAAGAAATATTATTAATTCCGAATAATTGTGAATTAATAGATAAATATTCTTCTAATTATTTACAATATAAAAATGATATTTCAGAAAATAATATTTTATTTAAAAAAATATTTTTACAATATTGTAATAAAAATAATCAATCTTTTGAATTAGATAATTTAAATGTAAATTCATTTATTATATTTATTTATGATTTAATAAATTATAATTCTCAATTAACAAATTTTACATATAGAAATTCAGAATCTTCAGCATTAAATTCAAAAAGATCAACATCAACAATTAAATTAAGAAATTCACATTTAAATGATTTTATTAATAAAGATACAAGATTTTCAACAATTATTAAACCTAAAAGTTTAGAAAATAATAATAAAAAAAACTATAAAAGAAAAAATGAAATAAATAAACAAGAAATAATTTTAATTTATAAAAAGAATAAAAAAGAAAATAAAAAATTTAATTTTGAATGTTTTATTAATTCATTTGATGATATTATAATAAAAATATTTCAAAGAAAATATAAAAAAATAAATAACGAACAAATTAAGCTTTTATCTTTAAATGATTATTTAATACCATTTTCAAAAAATAAAATGTTTGAATATGAAAACGAAAATAAAACAATTTATTTCTTTATAAAAGAAAGTAAAATATATAATAATAATGAAATATTTCAATTACTTTTTTCTTTTTTTGAAAAATTTTATAAAAATTATTGTGAAAATTTAACAAATAATATTATGTTTTCTCATTACATTAAATTTTTACAAGATTATAATTTATATCCAAAAATTTTTCAAATTTCATTAATTAAGATAATTTATAGTTTTATTCTTTCAGAAAATAAGTTTGAAAATGAATATAATTTTAATTATGAAAATTTTATTCATTCAATATTAATTTTAGGTATTTTAATAAATAAAAAAAAAATTAAAGATGACTGTTCTGGATTAATATATTTAATTAATTTTATATATATTTTTAGAGATAAATTTGATATAAATATTTGTGGTAATGATGTAAAAGAATTATTAAATAATATTTATAAATATGATATTTAATTATTTTTTTTAATAAAATATTTTTAATAATATTATAAAATACTATTAATATCTATTAAGTTGTTTATTGATTATTTAAAATATTTTGTAATTGTGAAGTATCAATTACTGGATCAATATCATTTTTATTATTAGTTATTAAAACCATAATTTTATAAAAATATTTGTATTTATATATAAATTTTTTAATTTTTGAAGATGTTCTATAATAAGATTTAAAGAATATTAAACTTATGATTATACATATAATATAATTAATCACAAAATTATATATAAATAATGAGATAAATGATGGAATTAACCAAGAATAAATTAAATAATTTTCAAATTCATCATAAACTTTATCAATCATTTTTTTCAATAAAACTAAAATATAATAAATAATAACAATAAAACTTATATTTGAAATAATATTAATAATTAAAGACTTAATATTTGGATTTACGATATTATTTTCTTCAATCTTTTGAATTATTTCAAAAATATCATTTTCATTTTCAATATTATTATTTTGTTTTTTATTTTTAAGAATTTTAATATATCTTAGATAAATATCATGATTTTTTATCATTTGTTTTGTCGTTAGTTGAATTTTATTATTATTATTATTAAAATCATTTAAACCAAAACTCATTTGCATAGAAGAAATATTAAAACTATTTTGAATTGATTCAAAAGATTTGTCATTCATGATTTCGATTTTACTTTTTTCCAAATCTGATATTTTATTTTTATTTTTTGAATCAATTAAAGAAGTACCATATATTTTTGATAAAGCAATTATTCTTGTTCTTACTTTTTTTCCTTTTTCATTGAATAATGTAAAAGGTTTAACTTTATAATAAATAAATCTTGAAATTATATTTTGTATTGGTTTAAATTTATTTTTATTTATTTCATCGTAACCACATTTACTACAAATAAAATCAAATAAAATTGAAACAAGAAAATAAAAAAATAAAGTTGTAATTACTATTAAAATTTGTTCTTTTTTATTTGTTTCAAAATTATTTTTTGTTATATTTTTTTTAATAAAATTCCTTTCATTAATATAAATAATTATTTCTGTAAATTTTTTATCATAAAAAGAAAAGTATAATGAAATTATAAGTGTAATTAATATTTTAATTATTTCAATTATAAATCTTAAATGTCTTGATATTTTAGGACTATAAATATTAAAAATATTAGAAAATGGAAAATAAATATGAAATAATTCCAAAGAAAAAGATAATATATTTGAATTATTTAAATAACTAACTTTATTATAATAATATTTCATTTTTTGATATATATCTAAATTATTTATTTCTTCTATTTTCTTTTCATCATTAATATCAAAAGATAATAAAATAATAGAAAAAAATGCAATTGAACAAATAGTACAAGCAATAATTATATTACTTAGCATTATTTTATTATTATTATTAAATTGTAAATCTTTATAAAAGTTTGCATAATATTCATTTTCAATAACTGCAATTTGAGTAAAAGTATTACATTCACATAATATTTTATAGTTCCTTTCATTTAATGCAAAATATGTTTTACAAATATTATTCTTATCATTTTTTCCTAAATATTCAATAGGAACACAAACAATATTAGTTTTATTTTTATCATTTATATTTCCAAAATTAATAGTATAAAAATAATTTTTTTTAATTTGATAAGCATTAAATGATTGATTTGAAAAAAAATTAAGATGTGATATATTATTTGATATAAGTTTAATTTTTCCTTCATTAAATAAACTCATCATTGTTTCATTTAAAAATTTAGAAATATATTCTTTTGTAAATTCATAACTAATTAAACTTAATCCAACATTAGTTTGATTTATACCTTCAAATTGATTTATTTCATTTATAATTTTTGAAAATTCATTTTTTTCAATACATAAAATAATTCCACTATTATTACCACAATTATCGTGTCTATAATAAATATGATTAGAAAAAATAGAAATAGTTTTATGACTTCTTCCAAATCTATAAATTATAATATTATTTTTTTCATCATCCTTTATTTGATAAATTTCTCCATTTGACATTGACTTAGAAATTATTCCAGTTATTTTTTGAATATCTGAATATATAATATTAAAAAAGTTATTATCCTTAATTTTATTACTATTTAAAATAATATCAAATAATTTTTTATATGTATTTAACATATAAGGATACATTTTATTTTGAGAATCTAATTTATAATTTGATAATAATTCTATTGATTTTGATAAAATTTTTAATCCATCTTTAAATAAAGTATTTTGTTTATAAAATAAATATTTTACCATATGTCTTAATAATAATTGATAAGAATTTGCATGTAATTCAAATAATTCATCGCCTGGTAAATAATAATTATCATATTCATTAGCTTGATAAACTGATTCATTTAAAGTTTCTTTTTTTAATGAATTATTAAAATTTGTTAATATAAAATCTTCAATATAATCTAAATCATCTTTAGTTAAATTCAAATTATAATTTTCCCTTTCATAATAATCAAATAAAGATAACATTTTTCCAGTTTTATTAAAAATACTACCATCATTTTTAATATCTTTAAGAGTATTACAATAAGATTTTGTTGCTCCTTTATAAAATTCTTTAGGCTCTTCTTGTTGATAATTTCCATTTCTAGAAATAGTTTTTAAATAAATTTGATTTCCAGGAAAATAAAACATTTTTGGTGCATCAACCTGAAAAAATTTTTTAGAAAATTCAAATAAGTAATCTGTACTATCAGGTTTCATAGAATAATATAATTGATAAAGATAATTTTCAGTTGAATTAATATATTCAATATATATTGACATACTAATTTCACTTTGCATTGGACAATAATTATTGTCTTCTATTTTAGTGTCTGAATCATAATTATTATAATAATAATCATTATCATCTTCATTATAATTTTCATCTTTTTCATTTTGATTATATTTATATTTTAGATTAATAAACTTATTTTTTAATTTATAATTTTTTTCATATTTTTCTTTATCTTTATTTTCCTTTTCTTCTTTCTCTTTTTCTTCTTCTTTTTCTTCTTTTTTTTCTTCTTCTTCTTTATCTTTTTCTTCTTTATTTTGATAAAAAAAATTTATTGTTGGTGAATCAATATTTCCAGAACTGGGATTAATATATATTGTATCACTTAATTTTTTTCCATTTTTTAATTTTATTTCACATTTAATTGAATAATTACATGGAATTTGATTAAAAAAATTTTTATCTAAAATATATACATTATCCTGATTTCCATTAATTTCACAATTTTGATTTGTTTCACTTGTACTTTCAAAACAAAAAACATTAGAAGATTCCCATTTATATGATTCAATAATTTCATTTCCAGTATAATATGATTTAAACATTACACTTTGAGTAATACTAGGAGGATATTTTGTATAAACATCAATATAAAATTCTGAATTATTAGAATAATAATTAATATGACAATTATTCCCTTTAAAATTTTCTTTACATTTACATGTATAATCAATTCTTGTCATATTATCTTCTTTGGTACAATTTCCACCTTTGAATTTTTGATTACAATAACAAGTTTTTAAAATTTCAACTTCATCCTCATATAAATAAAAAACATATGTATTAGATTCATCTTCTTTTCTATCGCATGAATTTTTATGATAAGTTTTATTACATCTTTCACAATATCCTTCATCACTTCTTGTTCCTTCTAAACATTTTTCAATACATTTACCATTATATAAATATGGATAGTTCACATCTGTACATTTTTCACAACTATTATTTTTATCTATTGAATTATATGGACAAATATCAACACATTTATTTTCATATATTTTATTACAAAGAATACATTCTTTCCTATTTGTTTCATTAATTATTGCTTCAAGATATCCACATTGATTTGTACAATTATCATCACTATTATTAGAATAAAAAGGTTTATCTTTATATACATCTTCACATAATTTACATTTATTATCTATTTTTAATGTATAATTTGGACATGTTTCAACACAACTACCAGAAAAATATGTTAAATTTAATTCAGCACAATCTTCACAAATATATCCTGTTTGTTGGGATTCATTAGAACATTTTTGAATACATGTTGAATTATAGAAATATTGATGTGTTTCATTATTAATACAATTTAAACAAATATTATTTTCGTCTTTTATTGTATAATCATCACATTCTCGATAACAAGAACCATTTATATATTTTTCACCTCCTAATAAACAATTTTTACATATTTTTTTTTCTGTTTCTATTTCTGAACCCATATTACAATATTTTAAGTCATTATTATAATCAATGCATGTATTATTTCCATCTGAATAATCAGTACATTTTTCACAAATACCACTTATATTTGTATAGAACAAAGAACATTTAGGACTACATTTTGTATAATTTATATTATTAGGATTAGTTTCATAATATTCACCTTTTGGACATTTAAAACATTCATTTATTGATGAATTTAAAACTAAATAATTTTCTGAACAAGATAATAAACATTCAATTTTATTATTATTTGATATATTTTTATAAGAAAATAATCCTCTATCTTTACAATTATAACATATATTATTTTCATCATATATATTATTTGGACATTCTTCTGTACATTCATTTAATTCTTCATTTAAATATTTTCCTTGTTCTTTACAATTAATACATGTTTTTTGAATTTCATTATAATATGAACCTAATTTACATTTTGATAAACATTTATTTTTTTCATTATATGGTTTATGAAAAGCATCTTCACAATTTTCAATTGAAAATAATGAATTTTGACTTAAAAATATATTATTTTTAATATATGATGTACAAAAATTATTTATTAATAAATCATCATCATCACATTCTATTACACATTCATTTGTAATTAAATTTAATTTCATATTATTTTCACATTTATTTTGGCAGGTATTATTTTTTACTTCTGTACCAATTGGGCAATTTTCAATACAATAATTATTTAAAATATAAGAATTGTTACATTCATTTATATTTTTATTTCCATTTTCAGAAGAAATTAAAAATTTTTTTTCAAAATCAAATTCACATTTTTTACTATTATTATTTATTTCATTGAATGGACAAATTTCATATAAGATTGAATTATTAATATATAAAATTGAATAAAGTATTTCTTCTTCAGCATAAGGAATATAAAAAAGCATATTTGAATCAACTTTAATATTAAATATTAAAATATTAGATTCAATATCAAATAATCCTAAATAATTAATATTATCTTTTTTAATTGAATAATAAATAAATTGAGTTTTTGGAATAAAAGAAATATTTAAAAATTTTGTACCTAAAAATAATCCATTTGTAGTTAATATATCATTTATTATAATATTTTGTCTTTTTAAATCTATTTTATATGTTAAAAAAGAAGAAGTATTTTCTTCATATGTAAATATAAATAATAATTCTTTATAATATGAAACTTTTATTTTGGAAAATAAAAAAAAGTTTTGAGAAAGTCGAAATTCATAATTTATTATAAAATTATTATTTTCAGAATATGACAAATTGACAATAATATAATCATATTTATCTTTTACAAGCATATAATATGATTCATTATCACTAACAATAAAATAATAAAGTAAATAATTCATATTAATTTTATTTTTTTGAATAGTATTATTATTATTTATATTTAAAATTGTAATTCCTTCATTTCCAGGATTAAATATAATTAAATTTGAATTATTTTTAAAGCATATATTATCAATAAATTCATTATCAGATATTTGAATATAACTTAAATTTTGATTGGATATATTGGGTAGTTTATAATATATATATTTAGATTGACCACATAAAAAAGATATATTATTTATTATTATTTCTCTATTTAAAAAATTGAAGTTTGTTAAATTATAAGTAATTTTATCATTCAAACTAAATATTTTATATTCTTCTTTTTCTTTAAAAGATATATATTTTATATTCTTTTCCTTATCTAATAATAAGCCTGATAAATCTTGATATTTGTCTAAATTATTATAAATTTGTAAAAAACTCTTTTTCCAAATATTTAATATATTTTCTTTACATAAAATATTAATCAATAAAAGTACATAAATGAGGAGAATTTGAAAAATACATTTATATTTATCCATTTAATTAACACTATTTAAAAATAAAAATTTTAAATAAATAAAAAACATAATATTATCTTATAAACATTTTTGAGATTTTTAAAAAATATTTTTCTAAATAAAATATGTATATGTATATTTATGCATGAAATCCATTTACTTATCTAAAAAAAATTTTATAAGAATGTATTATAATTTTTATTGATATAATAAAACTAAAATTAATTAAATGCATATAAAAAATATATGTTAAAAAATCTTTCTAATTCAGATAATAAGAATATTATTTTAAATAATAAAGATTAAAATAATTAAAAATAATCTATAAGAAATCCAAGTTGAAGCACAATCAATAGAAAATTGTGAGTAATTTTTACCATAATCTCTAATAATTTCTTTCACATTTGCTTTTCTATATGGAGAACAGAGTTTCATTTCTCTTCCAGAAAATTCCTTATAACTTACATAACAACAACTATCTGCATTTTTTTTTTCTGTCTTTTCTAAAGTTTTATTTTTACAATAATAACTCATTGTATCATTGTATAAGACCTCTATACATAAAGATGATATGGCTACAAAAAGACAACAAAATATTATAAATTTGTTCATTTTAATATTATTTTTATTTTATTCCTTGATTTATATAAAAAATAAATTATAAAATCTATATTTTTTTTACTAATTTATTTGATTTTTTTGTTTGTTTTTGAGTTTCATTGTTATTTTTCAAATATTTTATTTTTTTTATAGTATTAAATATGTTTTTTTCTTGTTTTATTAATCTATTCTGATAAAATTTTGTTTCTATATTGTATTTAAATTTTTTTATAGAATTAATTTTATTAATTTACATAATATTAAAGTTTTAATAGATTAATTTTAAATATTTGTTTTATATTTTAAATATTGAAAAATATTAATTGTTTTTTTTTAATATAATTATAAGAATAAAGATTAATTTATGTCTCTCCCAACTTTATCAATTTATTCTCTTATAGAAGTTTTAGATATAAAAAATATTTCATCAAATAATCAAATTCAAAATAACTTTCAGATAATAAATGAATATAAAAAGTTACCTAAATATTGCCAATACCTTATTCAAATAATATTAGACAATTCAAATAAAATAAAAGAAGATATCAAATTAAATGCTTCAATTCAATTAAAAAATATAATAAGACAATATTGGAAATTTAATGAAGGAAAAGATAATAATTCATTAATATTTAATGAGGAAAAACCTATAATTATAATTAATAATGAAGATAAAAGTTATGTTAGAAATAATATTATTAATGCAATAGTTTTATCAATAAATATGACTAATTTAAAAATTATGAAACAATTAACTCAATGTATTAAACATATTTTAAATTTTGATTTTGAAATTATTATTAATTTTAAAGAAAATCTTTCTAAAACTGTTTCAGATTTATTTCAAAATAATAATCAAAAAAATGTCTATTGTGGAATAATTATTTTATATCAATTGACAAAAATTTATGAATTTGAAAATAATGAAAGGAAAAAGATATTTATTGATTTTTTTATTTCTAATTCAATAAATTCAAGTTTATTAAATATATTATATCAATGTATTGATATTAATTATGAAACACAAGCAATTTTTGTAAAAAAAATATTAAAAATTTATTTTAAAAATTTAACTCATTCTTCAAAATTAGATTTACTTTTTTTTCAAAATTTAATTCAAAATTTTGATAATTTTCTATCATTTTGTATTCATATAATTCAAACTCCAGTTACTAATAATAATATTAATTATTGGAAATCAAAACAAATATCATATAAATTTATTGAAGTAATTTTAAAAAAATTTTTTAAAAATATTCAAAATAAAAATAGTAATAACGAAATAGATATTTATATATATAAAGAATTAAGTGGAAAAATATATAAAACATTAAAAACTATATATATTAATATAAAAGAAACATCAAAATATGCAAATGTTCAATGTAAATGTCTTATATATAAGATTTTTACTTTTTTTATTTATCAAAGACATGAAATAATTTGTAAAGATTTACTTTCATTATTTTTAAATAATAATGAGGTATTTATGCAATGTATTTATGATTCAATAATTACAGAAGAAGAAATGAATTTATTTTTTTCAGAACCTAAAATGTATATAAATAATACAATTCAAATTGAAAAAAATTATACATCTCTAAGGAATTCTACATATCATTTACTTTATGCTATTATGCAATATAAAGAAAATAATAATAAAGAATGTTTATTTTTTCAAATTTATAATAATTTAATATTAATTTTAAACAATAATGAAAATAAAGTAATCATAGAAAATGAAAACTTGAAAGAAAATAAAAAAGATATTAAAATTATATTAAAATTTAAATATTCTTTAATTAAAGAAAGTATATTATACATTATTCAAAGTGTAAATTCACTTTTAATTAAATATTCTAATAAAATTAATCCTTCAATTGAAAACTTATTAGAAAAATATATAAATCCTTCATTTATAAGTAATTGTCCATTTTTAAATGAAAGAGCATGTACATTTATTGAATTATTAAGAGATTATAATATACAAAATGAAAATTTAATAATTTCAATAACAAAAAATATATGTAATTTATTAGAAAAAGATGATTATCTTCCAATTAGAATTATGAGTGGATTAGCTGCTCCTACTTTATTAAGATATAATAATGTTCAATTGTTACTTAAAGGAAATGTAAAAATTTTATTATCTTTATATATTAAAATTTTAAATGAAGTTGAAACTGAAGAAATTATTGAATGTATTGGTGAAATTGTAAAATATTTTAAAAAAGAAGTTAGAGAATATGTTGTTCAATTAAGTGATTATTTAATAAATTATTTTATTAAAATTAATAAAGAATGTCAAAAAGATAATGATGATGATGAAAAAGGATTTAATTTAATTACAATATCTACTCAAATTATTCAAACAATAGGAGAAATAATTCATATTTTTATAAATGATGAAGATATTTATTTTAAAATTGAAAATCATATTAATATAATATTATCATATTGTATTAGCAGTGATTATTATAGTATTGGAAGATTAGAAGATGGATTAGATTTATTAAATGATATATTAATTTCTTCAACTAATTCACATAAAAACATTTTTTTAATTCATAAAAGTTTATGGATGTTTTATATTAATATATTAAATACTATTATTGGGAGTCCTCAAGAAAGAAAAGAGTTTAAATCTCAATTTACTTTTGATAAAATTTATGAAGGATATGGAGTAGATTATATTAATGACATTTGTAAAATTATATCATATTTTATTTATAATGATGGAAATAATTTTTTAAATGGAAAAGATAATTATAATAATAATAATAATGTAAGTTATTATGAATATACTGTTGAATTTATTTTTTTAGCTTTAGATTTATGTGAAAAAAAAAAATCAATAAATGATATATATTCAATAGTAAAAATTAGTGAGTTAATATTGGAATTATTTAAAGGAAAAGTAAATACTTTATATGAGGGCTATATTGAATATTTAAAAAAAAAATTATCTTTAAATGAAAAAAATATTTTATTAAGTAATTCCAGATATAAAAACATAATTACTGAATGTATTTCTTCTTTAATAATATATAATTATAATTATTTTTCATCTTTAAATAATATAATTAATTTTTGGTTAAGTAATATTGAAAAATGTACTACTAAAAAACAATATAAAATACATTTAATTTCACTTTGCTCATTTTTATTAAATATAAATGAACAAAAACTAAATGAAGAAATAATAAAACAATTAATTATTCAAATATATTCACTTTTATCAAAATTTAATGCTCCTTCAAAAAGTAATACTTCAGAAACAAAAAAAAAACAAATTATTAATATAAATAATAATTTGGATGATGAAAAAGAAGAAGATTTAAATGATAAAGTTGATGAATTAATTGATTTTTATAATGATATTCATAATAATAATGAAAATGAATTATTAGATGATGATGATTATTTAGATGATAATGAAGAAAATTTTTCAAATGATAATGAAGATGACACTGAATTTCCAACTGAAATTTCTAAACAAAATGAAATAATTTTTGCAAAAAAAGCTTTTGAATTATTAAATAATCAAAGTATTCAAAAAATAAAAATTATATGTGGTGAAGAAATTTTACAAAAACTCAATAATATTATTGTAAATTGTACCCAAAATAATAATTCTTTTATATAAAAATAAGTAATTTATATTTATATATTTATTTTTTTTTAATATATTATTTATATATTAAAACATCATTTCAATAAAATAAATTTTTAAAAATAAATTAATAATTTTAATATAAATAAATTTAAAAATAAAATTAATTATTATTCATAAAAAAAAAAATACAAAAAATATTTAAAAAAAATGTTTTCTCAAACTTCAAAAAATATATTCCCAAATACAAATTCTCAAGAAAACTATAATTTAATACCAAAAATTCGTGTAATAATAAGAAAACGTCCATTATCTCAAAAAGAATTATTAAAATCTGATTCAGACATAATAGAAATAAGAAACCAAAATAAAGTAATAGTAAAAGAATTAAAACAAAAAGTAGATTTAACAAAATATATTGAAGAACATCCTTTTATCTTTGATAATGCATTTGATCAAAATTCAACAAACGAAGAAATATATATATCAACAATAAGACCAATGATTGAAGCAGCATTTAATAAAACAAAAGTTACATGTTTTGCTTATGGCCAAACTGGAAGTGGAAAAACTTTTACAATGATGGGTTCATCAAATAAAATCCCAGGAATGTATTTATTAGCATCATATGATATATTTTCTTTATTACAAAATAACAAATATAATGGATTTTCAATTTGGATTTCATTTTATGAAATTTATTGTGGTAAATTATTCGATTTATTAAATGAAAGAAATATTTTAACAGCAAGAGAAGATGGAAAACAAAATATAATAATAGTAGGATTAACTGAAAAAAAAGTTTTAAATTTAAATAATTTAATGTCATTAATAGAATATGGATTAAAAGTAAGAACAGTTGGAATTACTGGTGCTAATTCAGATTCAAGTAGATCACATGGAATAATACAAATAAATATAAAAGATATTAATAATAATATTCATGGTAAAATATCATTTATTGATTTAGCTGGAAGTGAAAGGGCAGCTGATACAATTAATACTAATAAACAAACTAAATTTGATGGTGCTGAAATTAATAAAAGTTTATTAGCTTTGAAAGAATGTATTAGAGCTTTAGATCAAGAAAAAAAACATACTCCTTTTAGAGGAAGTAAATTAACTTTAGTTTTAAGAGATTCTTTCATTGGAAATTGTAAAACTTTAATGATTGCTAATATTTCTCCTGCTTTAAGTTGTAGTGAACATACTTTAAATACTTTGAGATATGCTGATAGAGTTAAAGAACTTAGAGGAAAAAATGATATTAAAATTGGAGATGGTAATGTTAATTTAAATTATAATAATTGT
>JAEEGK010003048.1_pt1 | contig 41924 bp, 30 predicted proteins | sample 8958771 | NCBI WGS metagenome assembly JAEEGK01 (sample SAMN16246547, study PRJNA631951) | gut metagenome | biome: gut microbiome; feature: rumen; material: SC-attached | host: Bos | place: Iran: Karaj | collected 2018-10
AAAAGATAAAAGTAGAATAGGATATAAAAGTTATTAGGGTTAAAGAAAATATTTATAATTTAGATGTAGATGATGTTGTAGATACAGAACTAAGTTTTAGTGAAGGTGACAATATTAATATTGAATATCGAATTTCTAATAACAATAATGTAATAAGTTATGAAAATGGTGTTATTACAGCCCTAAATCCTGGTATTGCAACTATCTACTTTCATGATAAATATAATGAATATTATAATTATGTTAAAGTAATTGTGGATATAGATACATTGATATCTGAATATGAAGAATTTTTAGATAATAAAACAATAACTATTGATTACAATATGCTAGGGGATGAATATAGTTTAAATAGTGCCTTTAGTAATGCTATCAATAAACTATATTATGAATTCTTTAATACTTATGATTCTATTAGTAATGGTGAAAGTATTGATTGTGATCCAATAAATCAAACTTGTGGATATGTATTATATTATGATAGTGTTCCATTGTTAGAAAAAACCTTTGCTTATAATTATCAAGGAATTGAATTAGATAGTAATAGTAATGAAATAGGAGTAAATGGACATTTAGCAATTAGTTATGAATTATCTGATGATTCTGGAGAGGTTACTGTTACTTCTCTTGACCCAAATGTTTGTATAATTGATAATAATGATATTGTTGGTATTTCACCAGGAGTTTGTACTATTAAATATGCTAATAATAAATATGAGAACTATAAACATGTATTTGTTGGGATAGATGATTATTTAAATACAATAAATGATGCCCTAAATTATTTACCAGATACAATAGAATTGAATCTAGATCAATTTATTGAAATGGAAGAAATGGATTATGAATATGAATCATTATACTACTTTAGTATAATTAATCAATTAGAGGATATTATTAAGAATCATATATATACCAATGAAAAATTAAATGTTTATGCTAATATCAGTATGGAGACTTTACCATATGGTTATGTTAATGTATCATTTGGAACATTCTATAATTTCTATAAAGAAGGAATTAGTTATTATGAAAATCTTGATGAAAGTGATGTAGTAACTATTAATGTGGTATTCAATGGTTTATCAGAAGAATTTGTTGATTTAGCTAATACAATAAAAGAAACTATTAGTAATAAATATGAACTATCATTACTTCAATATATGAAATATCGTTTTGATATAAATAATGGAGTTAATGGTAAATCATTACTTGATTATTCTAGTTTTATTAATGATTTAAATAATATTTGTGATGATTGTACATATCAATTTATTGGTGGTTATGGTGATGATAATCCAGATGAACCTGTTCAAGGAGGAACATTATTAATTAGTAAAGATGGAGATGCTATAGCTTGTGTAGATACTGAAGTTAGAGTTGATATATCCGTTACTCAAAGTGCAAATGAAGTATTAACAGAAGAAGAATATATTAATAGAGTAGTTGAAGAAATAAAGAACGCTTATAAAGAAGCTAAGAGATTAAGTTTAACATTTAGATTAACTAATAATGATGATGTAGAAGTTGTTGTTGAAAAAGGATTTAATGCCCATACTTATAAACCGGAGTATACATTTATTATTGATAATGATTTAAAATTTACGACATCTGTTGAAACTAAAGTAACAGGTACTAAAGTATATGATGCTTATGTAACCGGTGTAAATGTAGATAAAACAACTATTAATATCAAAGTTGATGAAAGTGCAACAGTTACAGCAACAGTTACACCAGATAATGCTAAGAATAAAAATGTTATATGGACAAGTAATAATCCAGGTATAATTAGTGTAACAAATGGGGTAATAAAAGGATTAAGTGCCGGTACAGGAACTGTAACTGTTAAAACAGAAGAGGGAGATTTTACCAAGGTTATTACAGTAAAAGTAAGTGAAAAACCAGTTGCTCCACCAACAGATCCAACAACACCACCAAAAGTTACAATTGGGGATGTTAATCGCGATGAAAAAATAAATATTGCTGATTTAATTAAACTTAGAAAATTTGTAGCTGGTATAGATACCTTAGGAACTGAAGAACAAAAGAATGCTGATATTAATCAAGATGGTAAAATAAATATTGTTGATATTGTAAAATTAAGAAAGCATTTAGCGGGATTGGAGGAATTATAGAATGAAAAAAATATTAACTATATTAATAACATTTTTTGCTAGTTTATTAGTAGTAAATGCTGCTGGTTTTAAAACTACATTAAGTGGTAATAAAACAATTGGGGAAAAAGGTACAATTACTATTACAGTTGGAGTATCAAATGCCACTAATTTATATGGATTTAGTGCTCCGATTACTTTTGATAGTAGTAAATTAAAATTAACTGATTCAACTGGTTTAAATGGTTTTGGAGTAGCTGTTGGAACTAAATTAGTTGCTGATGCTTCTAGTGGGGTTAATGGTACTAAAAATGTTGCCAAACTAACTTTTAAAGCTTTAGATGGTTTTAAAGTTGGAGAATCTACTAAAATATCATTAGGTAGTGCTGAGGGTAGTGATGGGGAATCTATCATGAATGGTTCTGGAAGTAGTATTACTATTACTATGGAAAAAGCTAAAAGTAGTAACAATAATTTAAAGAGTTTATCTCTTAGTACAGGAACTATTAATTTTAAACCAGGAACTACTAGTTACAGCATAACTGTTGATAATAATGTAACTGATGTTACAATTACTGCTGAAGTAGAAGATGCTAGTGCTAAAGTAACTGGTGATGGTAAAAAGACTTTAGGATTATATGCTAATGAATTTAATGTAGTTGTTACTGCAGAAAATGGTAGTAAAAAAACATATACTGTTATGGTTAATAGAAAAGATAGTGATGGTAATGTTAAAGCCTTATCTGGTGGTAATACCCTAGAAAGTATTGAACTTACTGGTTATGATTTAGTATTTAAAGAAGATGTCCTTGAGTATACAATACTTCTTAAAGATAGTAATTCATTAGATATTAAAACTCAATCTAAAGATGATAAGAGTTCAGTAACAATTAATAATAATGGTGAATTTACTTATGGTAATAATGTTGTTGAAATAGTTGTTACTGCAGAAAATGGTTCAACTAAAACTTATAAAATAAATGCCGTATTACTTGATGAAACTAAAACCAACAATAAAACTGAAGAACAAGATACTAAAATAATTACACCTAAAAAAGAAAAATCAGGATCTTCATTAATGACAATAGTTGTTATAGCAGAATCATTAGTTATTATTGGTGGAATTGCATATTTAATATTTAAGTTTAAAAAATAATACCTAAAAAACGTTTTAAATAACGTTTTTTTATATTGTTTAATGTTTTAATATATAGTAAAATCATAATAGAGGTAGAATATATGGATAATAAGAATAATAAAATAATGACAATGGTATTTATAGTATCAATACTAATACTAGTAGTTAGTACAACATATGCGTTCTTTGCACCACAACAAGGTGGATCTACAAGTACAAATACAACAGTAACCAGTAATACAACAGATCTCTTAACATTTAGTATTAATAGAGATATAAGTTTCACAGTAACACAAGCAGATTTTGAAGAGAATGGACAAAACAAAAGTGGAGATGCAACAGCAACAGCAACTTTAACTCCAAATAATAAAACAGGTGCTGCTACTATGAATTATTATTTGTATTTAAACTTACAAAATAATCCAACAGTATATAGTGAGGCAAATACTAATCAAGATCCAGAATTAATGCTTCAAATTTTTGATGGTAATAACCAATTAGTTACACTAACAGGATTAGGTACTCAAAAGACAATCAAAGGAGTAACAGGATATGATATAACTGGAGTAAGTGGACTTAAGACATTACTTGATAATCATGCTATAAGTGCAAGTAATAATACAGCAACTATTGAAAATTGGAGAATAGTTATTACATTAATCAACCTAGATGTAAATCAAAATGATAATACAGGAAAGACGATAAGTGCTGAAATAATAATAAGTAAAGAAGAAGTAGATTTAGGACTTACAGGAACAATATATAGGTATAATACAAGAGTAGCATTTAATAATCATCCAATAGAGGATGAAATAATTACAGCATGGTGTTATGAAGATAATGGTATTCCAAATTGTACACAACCATATGCAACACAGGCAATATGTGAATCTTGGGGAGATACATGTAGCCAAAATAATATAACAGTAGGAGTGGGCAATTATGTGACTAACGTAAATGACATAATAAACATCTTAGATGTATATTGTCCAATTGGTGGAGATTATCAAACTTGTACAAATGATCGGTATTATTTAACAGAACAAGAATGTTTAGATAATGTAGATACAAGTATTTATACATGCACTCCTGGGAAGGTATTGCTTGGTAGCCCATTTTATTTAAAACATACTGTAGTACAAAATGTAATAACGAACACAGAGGTATGTATACATAATATTAGTAATGAATTTTGCTTTGAACAAAATTATTGGGATACTGATGGAGAAACTACAAAAGCTAAATTAAAAGCAGATATAGAAAGTTCCTTAGGTATAACTTTACAAGATAATAGATGCAGATCTGATGAGGATACTGCAAGTTGTTATATTTCAGAATATAAATGTTCTGCTAATATAAGTGGAAAAGTTAAATGCGAATTAGTTCATTATTTTGTCTGTTACGTAGATACTGATGGTATTTCTCAATGCCCTTATTAAAAATATTTGAAGTGATAGAAATATCACTTTTTTTATGGTATTATTTTAGTGGTGATTTTTTATGAAAATAGCTATTATTGGGGGAGGTCCAGCTGGTTTAATGGCAGCTTTATCTTCTAAAGGAGATATCTATTTATATGAAAAAAATAGTGATGTCGGTAAAAAGTTATTATTAACTGGTAATGGTAGATGTAATTATTGGAATAGTAATCAAGATATTGGTAAATATCATTCTTCTAATATAGATATTTTAAGTAATATTATTAATAAGGAAAATCTTGATATAGTATATAAAAGGTTAGAAGATATGGGAATAGTTCCAATCATTAAGAATGGCTATTATTATCCATATTCTTTGAAATCTAGTAGTGTTAAGTCTATATTAAAACAAAATTGTATTAATAATGATGTTAATTTTGTTTATGATGTAGACATTAATAATATTGATTATAAAAATAATAAGTTTATTATTAATGGAGAAAAATTTGATAAAGTTATAATTGCTACTGGAGCTAAAAGCTATCCTAAAACTGGTAGTGATGGTATGGGATATAGTATTGCTAAAAAATTTGGTCACACAATTTTAGATATTAATCCTTCATTAGTTCAACTTATAACTAATACAGGATTAGAAAAAAGTTTATCTGGTATAAGGGCAGAAGTAGTTGTTAGTCATTTTGAAAATGATTTATTAGTAAAGAAAGAAGAAGGAGAAATCCAATTTACTGATTATGGATTAAGTGGAATATGTATTTTTAATTTAAGTAGGGATATTAGAATAGGGTTATATAAGAATAATAGAGAAAGTGTCCATATTAATTTTGTTCCTTGGTGTAGTAATATACTTGATTACTTAACTAAACTAAGTATAAAATATCCAAAATCTAATATATCAGAATTATCTGATGGATTTATAGATTACAAGCTAGTTAATGTACTTCTAAAAAGTATTCATGTTGATGCAACAAGGAGATGGGGTGATTTAAATAAGAAAGAAAAAGAATTATTGGTTAATGTTTTAACTGATTTTAAAATAGATATAGTTGATACTAAGGGATTTGAGAATGCTCAAACTTGTAGTGGTGGTATTCCGTTATCAGAAATTAATCCTCAAACTATGGAATCATTAAAACAAAAGGGACTATTCTTTGCTGGGGAAATTCTTGATGTTGATGGAGATTGTGGTGGCTATAATTTGACATTTGCTTTTTTAAGTGGTTATTTAGCAGGTGATCATCATGATTAGATTAAAAAGTATTAGAGTTGATATTAATGATACTAGAGAATTAAATGTAATAATTGCTAGTAAGTTAAAAGTAAATGAAAAAGAAATAAAAAGTTATAAGATTCATAAAAAATCAATTGATGCTCGTAATAAATCTTTATTTAGTTATGTTTATGATTTTGATGTAGAAATAGATAATGAAGATAAATATTTAAAATATAAATATGTTGAAACTATTAATGATCCAGAATATGTATTACCCAAAAAGGGGAGTATTAAACTTAAACATCGTCCAATAGTGGTAGGCTTTGGCCCTGCTGGGATGTTTGTATCATTATATCTAGCTAAAATGGGTTATAAGCCAATTGTCTTTGAGCGTGGTGATACTGTAGAAAATAGAGTAACAAAAATAAATACTTTTTGGCAAGATGGGTTACTAGATGAAAAAACTAATGTTCAATTTGGTGAAGGGGGAGCTGGTACATTTTCTGATGGTAAATTAAATACCTTAGTTAAGGATAAATTTGGAAGAATGCCAGAAGTTTTTAAAACATTTGTTGAGTGCGGGGCACCAAAAGAAATAATGTATGATTATAAACCTCATATTGGAACAGATAATTTAAGAGATATTGTTAAAAATATAAGAAATAAAATAATTGAACTAGGAGGCAATATTTACTATAATTCCTTAGTTGATGAAATAGTTATTGATGGTAATCAAGTTAAAGGAGTTAAAGTAAATGATAAATACTATGAATCGGAAATAGTAGTACTCGCTATTGGTCATAGTGCTCGTGATACTTATAGATATTTATATGATTTAGGTGTTTCTATTACATCTAAACCAATGGCAATTGGAGTACGTATTATTCATAAGCAAGATTTTATTAATAATTTAATGTATCCAGTTAATTATCCTAATTTACCTAGTGCATCATATAAGTTAACATACAATACCAAAGATAAAAGAGGTATATATAGTTTTTGTATGTGCCCTGGAGGTTATGTTGTTAATGCTAGTAGTAATAATGGTTATTTAGTTATTAATGGTATGAGTGATTATAAACGAGATTCAGGCTATGCTAATAGTGCAATAGTTGTTACTATAAATGAAAATGATTTTGGTAATAAACCTTTAGATGGTTTAAATTATTTAGAGAGTATTGAACGTACTGCTTGGAAGATGGGTAATGGTAAAATAATTGTTCAAAAATATGGTGATTATAAAGATAATAAAGATAGTAGTATAAATGAAATAAATGGATTAAAAGGTAATTATATTGGTGGTAATATTAATAATATATTTTCAAATAATATCAATAATTATTTAAAAGAAGGTATTGATTACTTTGGAACAAGATTATCGGGATATAATAATAGGGATGTAATTATTTGTGCTCCAGAAACTAGGACATCATCACCGATTAGAATATTAAGGGATGAATCACTTGAAAGTAATATTAAAGGGTTGTATCCGTGCGGTGAGGGATCTGGTTATGCCGGTGGTATAACAACTAGTGCTATTGATGGTTTAAAAGTATTTGAAAGTATTGTCAAAAAGTATTATTTATAATATAATTTAAAAGCGAGGTGGAAATAATGAAGACATATAAGAAAAATTTACCTGAAGGCGTAAAGAAAGAATTTGCAAGATATAAAGGTGTAAAAGTACGCTTAGTAAATAAAAAAACAAAGAAAAAAGCAAGTAAATAGAGTATTTCGACAAATACTCTTTTTTATTGACAAGACATTATTATATTTTTTTGATTTAGATATATATTATAATGTTGGTGTAATTTACAAATAAATGTCAAACAAGGTTTATAATATTTGCAATAACATAGTGTAGATCTTATAATTATACTAGGTGATAGTATGAATAATAAATCTAAATTATATACGATCCTGGGAATAATAGTATTAGTATTGGTTTTAGTTGGTACAACATACGCTTTTTTTGCACCCCAAGCTGGAGGTTCAACAAGTAGCAATACTATGGTTACATCAAATACAACAGATTTACTAACATTTAGTATAAATCAAGATATATCATTACGAGTAACTCAAGCAGATTTTATTGAAAATGGTAATAATAAATATGGAGAAACAACTGCAACAGCTACATTAGTACCAAATAATAAAACTGGTAGTGCAGCAATGAATTATTATTTATATTTAAATATTACTACTAATGAAATAACTTATAGTAGTACAAATTTAAATGAAGATCCCGAATTAATGCTTCAAGTATTTGATGATGATAATAATTTAGTTACACTAAATGGTGTTGGTGTACTAAAGACAGTTAAGGGAGTAACCGGCTATGATATAACTGGAGTAACAGGTTTAAAAACGTTATTAAATGCTCAAACAATTATTGCGGATAACAATATTACTAAAATTGAAAATTGGCGAGTTAGAATAACCATGATTAACTTAGATGTTAATCAAAATGATAATACAGGTAAAGAAGTGGAAGCAACAATAATAATTCAAAAAGAACCTTATAATTACACTGGTACAATATATCGTACTGATGCAGCATTAGCTTATAATAATACTCCAATAAATCCACAAATATATATTGGATATTGTAATACTGAAATAGAAACAGGAGAACGTTATGATTGCTTTGATACTGCCCAAGAATGTAATCAATTTCTGATTGATGAGGATTATTCAAATGAGTATAGATGTGAGATGGTAACTGGACTTTATTGGTGTGAAACAGAAACTGAAGATGGTAATGTACCTGCTTGTTTTGATAGTCGTGAAGCTTGTAATTATTATTTAGAAAATGAAAGTACATCCCCAACTAATGAATGTGAAGCTCATGTTACTGAATCTCAGGGGGTTGCTGAATATGAAACTAATTTTAATGTTGTTAAAAATACTGTTTATCAATTATATTATAACTTTTCTGGAAATCAAACATATGAATCGTTAAGTGAATGTATTGATGATTATGGAGAATGTTATGACTTCGTTATAATGTTTCCCGTATATTTAAAATCAAGTGTTGAGAATAATATTATTAATTCAACTGAAGTGTGTGTAAATTTGAAAAATGGTGAAGTATGTTTAGATGGTGATGAATGGGTAGAAAATGATTCTGATGGTACTTTGACAAAAAATAGTCTTCAACAAAAATTAAATCAAGTTGCAAGTGCTAGTTGTAGTATTCAAAATAATACTGCTGTTAGATGTTCTTTATATACTGAAGCTACTTCGGTTGATATTTATGCATATCCAGATGGCAAAGTTAGCATTGTTTTATATAATAGTTTATATCCTAATGAATATTCATGTTCTGTATTTTCTAACGGATCTTCCTATTGTGAACTACCTCCAGATAAAGTTGATGTTTTAAGTAAAAATCTAATCATATCTAATGAATTAATAATTGATAGCGATAATATACCGGGATCTTTGTACGGTTTAAATATTCAAGTTGTTCCTGAAGATCATATGGATGATTTAGATTCATTTTTAAGTTATAATGAATACCTTTTTATATTCTTATTACATAGGGCTAATAAAGGATTTGACCCATGCTTTTATGCCGTTAATAAAACAACCTGCATAAGTGAGTTGTTAGAAGGTACACCTGGTTCAAGTAATGTTACATTAACGTCTTCAATGATTAAAAATAAGTTAGAGAATAGATATGATTATACTGTAATCAGCAAAATTGAAAATATAGAATATTATGATCAAGATGCTGTAGTATTATCATTTGTAGTTCCATACGAAAGAGCAGCAAATCATTATAATGGAAAAGAGATAAGAATTACTTTTGTTCAAAATAAAATGTATCAAGAAGTAAGTAACTGGTGGTTAGATGATGAATTCCATTCATATAATTGGTCCGGATCATGTGCTTTTGATACTGATGGTTATGGTGATTATTGGACTTGTTATTGGAATTAATTAAATAGATTTGAGTATTTCGACATAGTTCGATAAATACTCTTTTTTATTGACAAAAACTCCTATTCCCTTCTTTAAATTATTGTGCTAGAGTACCTTTTTGAAGGAGATGATTTTTTTGAGAAGAATACTATTTGGGGTTATAGTTATGCTAGCATTTATAGAATCTGTTTGGGCAGCTACTACAGAATATCGAGTCCAATATAGTGATGGAGTTAATACTTATATAAAAAATTTTGATAGTATTACTACCGAATATGATTTATATTTGGATGATGAAGAAGTTGATATCAGTGACTATCAAACAATTCATAATATTGCTTATTATGGTTACAATGGTGGGGATGATTTAGATAGAATAACTAGTCAAATTATGATTTGGGAAAATGTTTATCCCAATTATTCATTTGAGGTAATAAATGAACTAGGTAATATAGTTAATTTAAGTTACTATCGAAGATATATAACTAGGGTACTTGGTTATTATGCTAAACCCTGTGTTTTAGAGGGGATTGTATCAAATGTGGAATATGGTGGTACTATAACTTATGTTGGTGAGTATAGTATGGAAGCTTATACAACGGATAAATTTTTTAAATCAGTATCTGATAAAGTAATTGTTTTAGATAATATTACGGGAGTTGGTACTAATATAGTTCATTTTATAGTTAAGGAAAATATAAATAATAATAGAATAACAGCTACTAGTCCTTCTTTTGGAGAGTTTACTACAACTATTAATTGTTTAGGTAATAAAATTATATTTGATACTAATGATTTAGCCTTTATTTTTGATATGTATAATACTGATACTGGAGATTTAATAGGGACATATTTTATTGATAAAAATAATAATTATATTGAATATCCTTATGGAATTAATGTAACATTAGTTGATGTAACTGGTAGTACAGAATATCAAAAAATGGATAATATCATTATTAATGAAAATGATAATCATGAATATGAAATTACTTTAAATCCCATATTTTATCCTAGAACTATTAAGTTTATAGCACCATTAGTAAATGAAAACTATAATATTATTAATATAGATATATATAATACAAATAATGAATTAATTAAAGAAATTAGATGTAATAATAGTTGTACATATGATTTAGATAAAGGATTATATAAATTAGTTAATAATAATACTAAAGAAGAAATTAATATTAGTTTGGATTATGATATAGAGTTAGATTTAAGTAACAATTATCTAAAAGCTTTAATAAGTGAATATTCTATCAATGAAATTAAATATAATGATTTAATAGTTAGTTATAAAGAGGATGGTAATTATATTTATCTAGATGATTATATTGAAGGAAATATAAGTGTAAAAATAGATAATAATTATTATGAAGTTTCTCTAGATAATTTAGAGTATATAGATAGTATTGGTTTAATTAAAAGATTAAATATAGAATTAATAAATAAGGAAGAAATAGATGAAGAATTAATTATTCCAACTAATAATGAAGAAGAATATGTAGAAATTGATATCCCTAATACTGAGGATAATAATGTAATATGGGGGGAATATTATGTTAAAAAGAAGTATTATAGTAGTTATTATAGTATTATTTACAATTATATTTAATAATAATCATGATGTAATTGAAAGTAAATATGATAATGGTTATTATGGATATTTAAATATACCAAAAATTGGTATGCAATTAGGTTTTTATAATTATGATAATAAATTGAATAATGTTAATAATAATATTGAAATTATTAAAACAAATATTGAAGATACTTATTTACTTGCGGGTCATTCAGGAACCGGTAAAGTATCTTTTTTTAATAATTTAAGATATTTAGAAATAAGGGATATAGTTATTCTTAGTATTGGTGATATAAATAAAGAATATATCGTAGTTGATATTTTAACTATTAAGAAAAATGGTAAGTTAGTAATTGATAAAAAATCTGGTTATTTATACTTAACTACATGTGATCAAGTAAATAAAGGTTATCAATTAACAATTAAGTGTAAAGAAGTGACAAAAAATTAATAAAAAAAATAGTATTTATTTAATAATCTACTTTTTTATGATATACTGAACATAGGGTAGGAGTAAAAAAAGAATGATATATCCTAAAAAAATAGATAAAAGGAGGTGAAATATGGAAAAAGATAGAACTGTTAAAGTAATTGCTGTATTAGCTTTAGTAGTAGCTGTTGCTGGTCTTTCTGTCGGTTTTGCAGCATTCACTTCAGTATTAACGATTGAACCAACTGCTATTGTTATACCAGAGGATAACATGCATGTTATTTTTTCAGATAACGCAAGTGGCGTTCCTTCATCAACAACTATAGCTGGTGTACCAAATGCTGCAATGACTGCTGCCGCAACTGCACTAAGCCAAGCGGGAGTTACTGCTCCAAATTTACCAGCAGCTGCTAATGCTACAATTGATAATTCAAATTTAAAAGCTCCTAAAGTAACTGGTTTAGTTGTAACATTTACTGCTCCAGGTCAAAGTGCTTACTATGATTTATATGCAGTAAATCAAATGGCTTATGATGCTTTCTTAAGATCAATTACATTTGATACATCTAAGTTTACTTGTACACCAGATACAGGTACTGATTCAACAACAGCTCAAGCTGTATGTCAATCTATTAGAGTTGATGCGACATACGATAATAATGGTACTGGTGCTGCTGCTGCCTATGTTGTTGGTAATGGTACTGGAACTAATGCTAAGTCAGAATATACTGCAGCAACTGCTAATACTTTAAGTAGTACAGGAAAACCTATTAGAGTAACTATTAGTTATCCTGATGGTTCACCTGAAACTAATGGTAAAGTTACAGTAAGAATGCCTGATGTATTGTTTACATTCTCATCTACATCAAGTGATTAATAAAAAGAGTGTTTACTCTTTTTTGTAATTACTACTTGTGGTAGTAATTACAAAAGAAAGTAAATTGGGGAGGAATAGTGTTTATGGCTAGAAAAAGAAATACTGCTAGCAGAAAACATGATTATATTGTTACTATTATTCTTAGCTCTTTAATTGCAGCTATGCTTCTTTTTATTGCTACTATTTTACTATCTTCTTCTCATTCTGTTGTGAAATTAGATGCAATACACTATCAAGAAACTAGTAACGTTGACTATAAAGTATACTTAAAAGAAAATGAATTTTTTACTGAAGATTATTTAGAGAAAAATATGACCTATGTAGCTAATTTAATTAAAAATATAGATGTTAATTTTAATTATCGTTTTGATATAGATAGGGAAAGCAATTTGGATATTGAATATAAAATTGTTGGTAAATTATCTATTACAAGCAATAAGGATAATAGTGTGTTTTTTGAAAGAGAGTATACTTTACTTGAACCAGTTAAGGAAACTATAAGTGGCAATAATTATGAATTAAATAAAAATATCGTTATTGATTATGATTATTATAATGGACTTGCTAATAGATTTAAATATAATTATGGTTTAGATTCTAATAGTAAATTAACTGTTTATTTAGAAGTAATAGAAAAATCAAATAATGAAAATGAATATGAACTTTCTAATACAGGTACCTTAACTTTGAATATTCCTTTAACAGAGAAAGCTGTTAATGTTAACTTGGATTATATGGATGTCAATAAAAAGCAAAAGATACTAATTGAAGAGGAAACAAATATTTATAAAAGAAGAAGATTTGTTATTAGTTTAGTATTCTTAGGTATCGCTGGTATTATAATTCTTAATATAATTAGATTATTTATTAAATTAGCTGGTACTAAATCTAAATATGATATTTATATCAATAAGTTATTAAGGGAATATGATCGATTTATTGTTAATACTAGTACTTCTCCAAATACTAAGAATTTAAATATTATTGTGATTGATACATTTAATGAGTTATTAGATGCAAGAGATAATACTAAAGGGGCTATTAAATATTATGTTGTAGAAAAACATGAGAAAAGTATTTTCTATTTTACTGATCATAATGATATTTATATGCTTACTTTAGAGGCTAAAAACTTTGATAAATAAAAAATAGGGAGTTAAATACTCCCTTTATAATGTAGAAGGGATAATATGAAAAAAGGATATAAAAGACTTTTATTATTTGAATTATTTATATTCATTATTTTAATAGTTAATAGTTTTTTCTTTGACCTTTTAAGCAAATATAAACTAGTAATATTCTTTATAGTTATTATTCCATTATTATGGCGTATATGTGGTATTGAAAAAGATCGTCATCGTTTTATTAAAGATATCTTATTAGAAACTATAATATTTCTATTTGCCTTTTTTATTATATTTTATTTATTTGGTTTAGTAATTGGTTTTACTCGTCTTGGTAACTATTATACGGGAACTGGCTTTATTAATTATTTATTACCGACATTTATAATAGTTATTTTAAAAGAATTCTTTCGTTATAATGTTATTTGTAAATCAGAAGGTAGTAAAATAACAACTATTATATCTATAATATTATTTATATTTATTGATGTTACTCAGTCTATCAGAATAAGTAGTTTTGCCACCGGTTTTGATATATTCAATTTTATAGCTATTACTTTATTACCAGCAATATCAACAAATATTGCCTTATCTTATATTGTATCGAAAGTAGGATATAAACCAACTATTCTTTATTCTGAAGTAATTCGCTTATATCGATATTTGTTACCTTTGATACCTAATCCAAGTCCTTATATTTATTCTATTATTATGTTAGTATTACCAATTATATTAGCATTTAGAATTAATAAATTCTATGATAAAATGAAAGATCCAGAATTAAATAGTAGGAATAATAAAAGAAAATTAAAAGGTTTAGTTATGTTAGTTATTCCAGTATTATTTTTAGTATATTTAATATCAGGTTATTTTCGTTATCATGCTATAGTTATAGCTAGTGGAAGTATGTCTCCAGTTATATATAAAGGTGATATTGTAGTAATTGATAAAGGAAATATTAATTATGAGGAATTAAAAGAAGGAACTGTTATTGCCTTTTATCACGATAATAAAATAATCGTGCATAGATTAGTTAAAAAATTTAAATATGACAATAATGAATATTTGTTATATACTAAAGGTGATAATAATGAATTTGTGGATGATTTTATTTATCCAAAAGATGTATATGGTATAGTTAAATTTAAAATACCATATATTGGATTACCAACTGTTTGGTTACATAAGTTATAGGAGAGATATGAAAAAGATAGTAGCATCAATTGTATTTGTTTTAATATTAATGCTAAGTATTGGCTTTGCATCTTTTTCGCATCCTTTAACAGTTGAAGTACTATCTGTAGTTAAAGCAGGAGATTATATTGAAATATCTAATGTATACAATAGTGATACAAATACTATGTTAAGTACTAATTATGGAACTCATACAATTCATACTACTTTAAATTTACCTAGTAGTAATGCTACTACTACTTATGAAGTTGAGATAACTAATATTGCATCTTTTGCCTTACAACTTGATGAAATAGTAGGTCTACCAAGTAATATTACTTATACAATTACGGATAAATCTAGTGGAACTCCATTTACATTAGAAGATAATATATGTGATGATGAAAAGAGTAGTGATAAATGTAGTATGGGATTAAAAAATACTTACTATATTACATTTAGTTATAAAGATAATGGATATGATGGTACAAATAGTTATACAGTAGATTTAGATTTTGTCTGGGGACGTCATTATAAAGTAATATTTCATGATAATATAGATCCTTTAAATGATGTATCAGTTAGTCAAATTATTCCTTATAATGAAGATACTGCTTTAAGAACTAATACGTTTACCAGTCCAAGTGGGGCTTTTAGTAGTTGGAATACATCAGCTGATGGTACTGGTACAACTTATAGTGATGGAGCATTAGTAAATAATTTAAGTACTGATGGATCAGTTATTAATTTATTTGCTCAATATAGTAATGTTACATATGCTTATATTAAAGAATTTAGTGGTCAAAGTGATTTTTTAGGAATAACGAAATCTAATCTTAGAACTTTTTCTAGGGATACTACATCTACTTTAGCAGATATAGAGGCTATGTCTAATAAAACTTTAATTAGTAATACAGTAGATGATGGATATTTAAGTAATTATGATGTCTGGGGTTATATTGATGGAAATGGTAATTATAAATGGTGGAGTGAAGCTGATATTGCATATTTACATCCTAATACTCTTAGAATGTTTAATGCTTATGAGAACTTAACTAGTGTTAATTTAACGGATATCGATACATCGTTAGTTAAGAATTTTTCCCACTTTTTTGATACTGATTTAAATCTTACTACCATAACAGGTAAAATAAATACTAGTGGATTAGATTCTGTAAATGATAACTTTGATTATGCTGGTGATACAACTGAGGGACCTAGTAGTGAATCCAGTTTAGCATTTATGTTTAATGACTGTAAGAAATTAACTGCAATTGATTTATCAGAATTTGATACATCAAATGCTACTGATATGAAAAGAATGTTTGGGGGATGTATTGTCCTTCCTACTATAGATGTAAGTACATTTGATACCTCAAAAGTCCGTAGTATGTTTTGGATGTTTAGAAATATGCAAACCATTAGAGAAATTGATCTAAGTAATTTTGATACAAGTAACGTTGAAAATATGACAGGAATGTTTTTAAGTGCTAAGAATATTAGAGTAATTACTTTGGGTGAAGACTTTAATACTTCTAAAGTTGCTAAAACAACTAGAATGTTTAATGGTGCAACAAGTTTAACAACCATTTTTGCAGAACATGATTTCCAAGTAAAATCAGGATTAAATAGTACTAATATGTTTACTAGCGCTACCAAACTAGTAGGTGAGGCAGGTAAACCTTATGAAACACCATTTGATTCTTCTAAGACAAATATAGCATATGCTAAACTTGCAACAGCCCAACAAAGAGGATATTTTACAAAGCGTCATACTGGAACTAGTTATACAATTACATATAATTTAAATGGTGGTTCAGCATCAAATCCAAATGTTTATTTTGAAGATAGTGATTCAATAACCCTTAATAATCCTACCAAAACGGGATTTACTTTTATTGGTTGGACAGGAACAGGTATAACGACACCTCAAATGACTGTTACGATTCCAACAGGTTCAACTGGGGATAGAACATATACTGCTAATTTTGAAGCAAACGATTATACTGTTATTTTTGATGCTAATGGTGGGACGGGTCACATGGATAATCAAGGATTTGCTTATGGAGAAACTAAAAACTTGAGTGCTAACTCATATACTAAAACCGGTTATCATTTTGTAGGTTGGAATACAGCATTTGACAGAACTGGAGATTCTTATTGGGATGAAGAAGAAGTATTAAATCTTGTATTAAGTGGAACAATTACATTATATGCTCAATGGGTACAAGATAATTTGGATGATCCTAATTTCCAAACAGTATTCCAAGTAAATGGTACTTGTAATTTTAATGGTTATAGTGGAAATATTACAGGTACAGATTGTATTAATACTGCAAATGGAGCAAATACAGATTATACAACTACTGATTATATTGACTCAGGTATTGAACTTTATAACACTACCAATCTTAATAAAGATTTTGTTATCTACTTTGAAATATCTAATTATTCACAAAGTAACCAAAGTTCAGGAGAGACTCAACATACGATTATGAATTCAAAATATGAAAATTCTACGGTTAAGTATCCTGGTTTTACTTTCCGTCGATCATCAGTTGCTAACTCTTTAGAATTTACTAATTCTCTAAATGGTACTAAAGCAACATTTACAGGTGCTGCAGCTTCAATTCAAACCTTTAAGATTATTCGTAAAAATAATAAATTATATTATCAAGTAAATAATGGTAATAAAGTATTCTTCCAAGATGTTAGTGTTAACCCTCAAACATTTACAACTCCAGTTACTTTTGGAGCATCACTAGATGCCAATGGTAGTCCATGGCGTAAGACTAAAGTTACGTTATCAAACCTTTATATAAAAATGGGCAAATATGGGGAATAAAATGACTTCTTAATAGAAGTCATTTTTAGTTGTTAAATAACGAGAAAAATGTTATTATGATAATAGGAGAGTAGATAGTATGACTAAAGATAAAAATAAAACATTAACTATAGTAGCTATTATTGTTATAGTAATAACATTAATTGGAATGACGTATGCATATTTTGCACCACAAATGGGAGGATCAACAAGTAAAAATACAACAGTAACAAGTAATACAACAGATTTACTTACATTTAGTATAAATAGAGATATATCATTTACTGTAACTCAAAATGATTTCCAAGAAAACGGAACAAATAAATCAGGAGATGCAACAGCAACTGCAACATTAACTCCAAATAATAAAACAGAGGCTGCAACAATGAATTACTATTTGTATTTAAACTTACAAAGTAATCCAACAGTATATAGTGAGGCAAATACAAATGAAGATCCAGAATTAATGCTACAAGTATTCGATGGAAGTAATCAATTAGTTACTTTAACAGGATTAGGAACCCAAAAAACAATCAAGGGAGTAACCGGATATGATATAACTGGAGTAAGTGGGCTAAAAACATTACTTAATAATCATGCTATAAGTGCAAGTAATAATACAGCAACAATAGAGAATTGGAGAATAGTAATAACGCTAATCAACTTAGATGTAAATCAAAATGATAATACTGGTAAAACAATAAGTGCTGAAATAATAATTAGACAAGATGAGATAGATGAAAGTGATTTAATTCTAAACGTTGCAAATTTAACTGAGAATCGTTGCAATCAACCAACTATTTCTTGTAATGGAGTAACATCTTTATGGAACAATAAACTTAATCAATTGGAAATATCATCTTTAGAGGATGTTGGTAGTTGTAATATAAATTGTAACACATCATCTGGAACACCACTTAATACGTATATTATAAGCTTATTAGGAACAAATCAAGGTAATGGAATGGTAGTTCATGAAATTGGTACTCTTGCAGATTATACAAACGCCAGTGTAGTAAAAAATTATGGTGCAACACCTGAATTTTATATGAATAGTTCATATGATAATATAACGCAAACAGCTGTTGATAGCTATTGGACATTCAATAGTTCAACTGGAGTTTTTACATCAGATCCATCGAAAATGACTGTTTCCGGTTATTCAGCCTACTATCATGCATACGTTAAGTTAGCTGAGGCTGGTTATTATCAAATTTGTTATACAATAAGCCAATCTTCCAATTTTTTAAACAAGCTTTTTATCGCTAGAAATACGGAAGGTTTAAACTCTATAAACTCATCAACTAGTGCTCAAATAGGTGAAACATGTTACGAATTAGGATATTTTAGTTCAACAGATTATCTAAATGTATCTGAATTTGGATATAGTGGTACTTCATCACCGGTAATGACGTTTAGATTAGAAAAATCTAATAATATTTCACAAATGGATACGGGTTATAGATATGAAGGAAAAAATCCAAATAATTACTTAATGTTTAATAATGAATTATGGCGAATAATTGGTGTTTTCTCTACTGAATATGATACTAATAATGATGGAATAACTGATGCAACAACAAATTTAGTAAAAATCATTAGAGAATCCTCTATTGGAGGACTTACATGGAATAAAACAAGTGGCAATGATTGGTCAAATTCTTCTTTATACCACCTATTAAATGAACAATACTATGATTGGAATAATAATAAGGAAAATATTGGAGAATACTGCTATGGTTCTTCTACAATATCTCCATCCCATTGTAATTATACTGTAAAAGGAATTCAAGATGAATACCGAAATATGATTGTAAACGCAAAATGGTATTTAGGTGGAGGAGGAAAGAGTGGCTATAATGGCAAGATAATAGATAATTATTATAATTATGAGAGAGATATTAATGCTATCTATACAGGAATGAGTCCTAGTATATTTCAGCACATAGGATTAATGTATTTGAGTGATTATTTATATGGTGTTTTAGAAAGCGATTGTGCAAGAACATCCATCCTTTACTCTAATGAGAATTGTTCTGGTAAAGATTGGTTATATAAAGGACAAAAAGAATGGACAATATCCCAATATTCATCCGGACCGTTTTTAGTATGGTTTGTAGATAATTCAGGTGATTATTCTAACTACAATGCAAATGATGGTTCTAATGTTCGACCAGTATTGAATCTTTCCCCATCAGTCAACAAATTGAGTGGAACAGGAACAATAACAGATCCATATATTATAGGAATATAAGGTGACAATTATGAAAAAAAGAATACTAGTTTTATCATTTGTGTTATTAGTAGTAACAGGATTCTTGTTACTATTAAGCAACAAGAAAAACAAGGTAATTTATACAGAAATAGATGATATAAAATATGCTATTATAGTTAATGGTTCCCCATCAAATTCTTTTCCAAATGGAAATTATAAAGTTGATATTGAGTGTATTAATGCTGATGCTTTTTGGGATGATATATCTAATAAAATTATTATTAAAAAAATTAAAGGTCATGTATTATGTGATATTGCTTTTAATAGTATAACTAATAGCGATTATTTGAATACATATGTAACAAGTTTATCTGGAACAACGCAAGGAAACGGACAATTAGTATCGGAAAATGGTTTAAGATATGAAGGAAACAATCCAAATAATTACATAATGTTTAATAATGAATTATGGCGAATAATTGGAGTATTTTCTACTGAATATGATTCTAATGGAAATGGAATAGCCAATTCGACAACTAATTTAGTTAAAATAATTAAAGAAGATTCAATTGGAAGCAATGTATGGAATAAAATAAGTAGCAATGATTGGCCAAATTCATCACTTTATCATTTGTTAAATGAACAATATTATGATTGGGAAACAAATAAAGAAAATGTAAGTACTAATTGTTATGGATATTATGATTATTTTTCATCACATTGTGATTATAGTATAAATGGTATTCAAGACGGATATCGTGATATGATAGTAAAAGCGAAGTGGTATTTAGGTGGAGGAGGTAAATCAGGTTACATGACTTATACTCCAGATAATATATATAGTTATGAGAGAGATGCAAATGCTATATATAGTGGTAGAAACGCTAGTACTTTAGGATATATAGGATTAATGTATGAAAGTGATTATTTATATGGCGTACTAAAAAGTGATTGTGAACCATCAAATAATGGAGCAAGAGAAACCTATCATAGTAATTATGGTAACGCCAATTGTGCAGGTAAGGATTGGTTATATAGTCTTGCACAAGAATGGACTATAACTCCAAATTCCAACAATAAATATAGTGTGTGGAGTTTATCTTATGGAGGACATTTTGAAAATTCTATTGATAATTCTCCATACTATGGACATGATGTTCGTCCAACATTATATTTATCCCCAGATGTCTATCGAGTATCAGGAACTGGCTCTATAACAGATCCATATATAATAGGAATGGCTTCTTAATTGAAGTCATTTTTTTATAATATTTTTTATATAAATGCTATTATTTTATGTTATTATTTGATATAATTACTAGTAATTGAGGTGAATATATAATGGCAAAGACTAGAAGTGAACTTAGAAATATTATTATGGTTATTTTATATCAAATAGATATCTATGAAGAAAGAAATATTAAATATAATATAGATGATGTAATAAAGGATAATTTAGAAATTGATAACGAATTTGTTAAAGATATCGTTTATGGAGTAACTACATATAAGAATGAATTAGATGGAATAGCTAATTCTTTAATTAATAATTGGACAATAGATCGACTTGATAAAAGTGGGGCTGCTATTCTTCGTATGGGATTATATGAACTTAAATATACTGATACCCCGGATATAGTTGTTATAAATGAAGCTATTGAATTATCTAAAAAGTATTGTGATGAAGCTGTAAGAAAGATGATTAATGCGGTACTTGATAAATATATTAAAGAATAAGGGGTAATATTATGATGGAGAAAGAATACCTTAAAATAAGTGATTTAAATAATTATATTAAGGGATTACTTGATAAAGATATATTCTTAAATAAAGTATATTTAAAGGGTGAAATAAGTAATTTTAAGAATCATACGAGAGGACATTTATATTTTACCTTAAAAGATGATACATCAAGAATTAGTGCTGTTATGTTTCAAAGTAGTGCTGTTAAACTTACATTTGAACCGGAAGATGGGATGAATGTTTTAGTTGAAGGTAGAATTTCGGCTTATCCTGCTCAAGGTAGTTATCAAATATATATTGATAAGATGGAACCGGATGGTTTGGGTGCTTTATATATTGAATATGAAAAGTTAAAGAAAAAATTAGCAGAAAAAGGATATTTTGCTGATGAACATAAAGTACCAATACCGAAATTTCCTAAAAAAGTTGGAGTTATAACAGCATCAACCGGAGCAGCAGTTAAAGATATAATGAGTACAATAAGAAGAAGATTTCCAATGACTGAAGCAATTCTTTTTCCTTGTTTAGTACAAGGTAAAGATGCTGCCCCAGATATAGTAAGACAAATTAAAAGAGCTGACGCGTATGGAGTTGATACCATTATTTGTGGCCGTGGTGGAGGTTCTATTGAAGATTTATGGGCCTTTAATGAAGAAATTGTTGCGGATGCAATATACAATTGTAAAACTCCAATTATAAGTGCTGTTGGTCATGAAATAGATTGGACAATTGCTGATTTTGTTGCGGACCTTCGAGCTCCAACTCCAACCGGAGCTGCTGAAATGGCTGTCCCCACAGTAAGTGATGTCACAACATTAATAAATAATTATAAAATAAGACTTAATAAAAATATTAAGAATATGGTAAATACTAAATTTATTAAATTAAGAAGTTTAAGACAAAGTTTTATATTAAAAAATCCAATGGCGATGTATGAAATAAAAGAACAAAAATTGGATAATTTAATAGAACTATTAAATAAGAATATGTTAAATAATATTCAAAATAAAGAAATGAGATTAAATAAAGTAAAATTATCATATGTAATTAAAAATCCTAGTATGTTAATTGAAAATAAAAAGAATAAATATGAGATGTTACTTAATACTTTAAAACTAGTTAATCCCTTAGGAATATTAGAAAAAGGATATTCTTTAGTTAAAGTAGATGATAAGATAGTTAAAAGTACTAAGGATATTAAAGTAAATGATACTTTGGATATTAAATTACATGAAGGTAATATTAAAGCTCAAGTGAAAGAAATAAATTAAGGAGGATATCATGGCTAAAGAAGAAATGAATTTTGAAGAATCATTACAAAAATTAGAAGCAATAGTAAAAGAATTAGAAAGTGGTAATGTTGATTTAGATGTTGCTATAAATAAATATACTGAAGCAATGAAATTAGCTAAGTTTTGTAGTGAAAAATTAAGTGATGCAACCAAACAAGTTAATAAAATATTAACTGAGGATAATGAATTAAAAGAATTTAATGTAGAATAAGGTGATTATATGGAAGTTAAAGATATAACTAATCGAGATCAAGATTTCGCTAAATGGTATACCGATGTTTGTTTAAAAGCAGATTTAGTAGATTATTCTTCTGTTAAAGGAAGTATGATTATAAGACCACTTGGATATGCTATTTGGGAAGAGATGCAAAAAGTATTAGATAAGATGTTTAAAGAAACTGGTCATGAAAATGTTCAAATGCCAATGTTTATTCCAGAGTCACTATTAAATGTTGAAAAAGAACATGTTAAAGGCTTTGCTCCCGAAGTTGCTTGGGTAACTCATGGTGGATCTCTAAAACTTGATGAAAGAATGTGTGTTAGACCTACTAGTGAAGTACTATTTTGCGATCACTATAAAAAGATTATTAAAACTTATCGAGATTTACCAGTATTATATAATCAATGGTGTACGATTGTTAGATGGGAAAAAACTACTAGACCTTTCCTTAGAAGTAGAGAAATATTATGGCAAGAAGGTCATACGATGCATAGGACAGCTGAGGAAGCAAGAGAGGAAACATTAAGAATGTTTAATGTTTATAAACGTTTCCAAGAAGATTACTTAGCATTACCAGTTATTACTGGTCGCAAGACTGAAAAAGAAAAATTTGCGGGAGCGGAAGAAACATGGACATTAGAAGCCATGATGTATGATGGATATGCTTTACAAAATGGAACTAGTCATTATTTTGGTAATCATTTTGCTGATGCTTTTGGTATAAGATTTACGGATAGTGATAATACTTTAAAAGTACCATATCAAACTAGTTGGGGAGTATCAACAAGAATGATTGGGGCTATTATTATGACTCATGGTGATAATAATGGTTTAGTATTACCTCCGATGATTGCTCCTTGGAAAGTAATTGTTATTCCAATTGGGGATGTATCAGATAAATTAGATGAGTTAACTAATCAATTAAAAAGTAATAATATTACGTATAAAGTAGATAATAGTAATAAAACACCAGGATTTAAATTTGCTGAGGCTGAAGTAAAAGGGTATCCAATTAGAATCGAATTGGGAGCTAGAGATTTAGCAAATGGTAATGTAACATTAGTAAGAAGAGATACTTTAGAAAAGGTAGTAGTACCATATGATAAAGTAATTAATAAAATTAATGAATTACTTGAAACTATCCAAATGAGTATGTTTAATAAAGCTAAAACTAGAAGAGATTCTATGATTTATGAAGCGAGTACCTATGATGAAATAAAAGATATTAATGCAACTAAAAATGGTTTTATTAAGATAAATTGGTGTGGTAAAACGGAATGTGAGGATAAATTAAAAGAAGACTTTAATTTAAAATCTAGATGCTTAATTGATGGAGAAAAAATTACTGGTAATTGTCCAGTATGTGGTAATAAAGCAACACTTCGACTTTACATTGGCCATCAATATTAATATAATATAATTAGATATTTGTATTATAATATATGTATAGGGAGGTATCTTATGTTTAGAAAAAAAGATAGTATTGATATCGGTGGAGTAAATGATATTGTATTTTTGGGAAAAAATATCTTAAAATTATTATTTATAGTTTTAATAATTGGTATTGTCCTAGGTGGCTTTATATTCTTGCGAGAATTAGGTTTATTTTCATTCCTAGGTAATGTAATATCTATCTTATCTCCATTATTTATTGGCTTTATTATTGCCTGGTTATTTTCACCATTAGTTAATTCCTTAACTAAAAAAGGTATGTCAAGAATGTTAGCATCAGTTGTTGTTTATGCATGTTTTATAGCATTTTTGGTAATTTTCTTTTGGATATTCATTCCAATTATCTATAAAGAAATAAATGAACTAATTACAACACTACCAGGAATTATGAGTAAAATAACTGATTGGATTAATGGATTTTTTGATTCAATTAAAGTTGAAGGAGTAGATATTGCATCTGTTAAAGAAAATGTTTTAGGATCAATAACAGCTTATACTAATAATATATCTAGTAATTTACCAACTACAATAGTTTCTTATATGAGTACATTCTTTAGTGGCTTAGGAACTATATTCTTTGGTTTAATAATTGGTATTTATATGTTATTTGATTTTGATAGTATTGCAGTATTTTTACTTAAATTATTACCTGATAAATACGAAGAAGAAATATCTAAATTATTAATAGATATTGGGGTAGAAGTAAGAAAGTGTGTTAATGGAACATTACTAGTTGCTTGTATGGTATTTGTTTGTGATACAGTTGGATTTTCAATAGTAGGTTTAGAATCTGCTTTACTATTTGGATTATTCTGTGGTATAACAGATTTAATTCCATATATTGGTCCATGGTTAGGTACAGCAGTTGCAACAATAGTTGGATTAACTCAAAGTCCATTAGTAGGTTTAGGAGTATTAATTATTGCTGTTATTGTTCAACTAGTTGAATCATATATATTACAACCAGTAGTTATGAGTAAAGCAACTAATTTACATCCAGTAACTATTATTTGTGGATTATTAATATTTGGTTATTTCTTTGGGGTATGGGGTATGATTTTAGCTACTCCGATAATGTCTATATTTAAAGTTATATGGAAATTTATAAAGAAAAAATTTAATATTTTTGGGGAAACAATTGCAGAAAGTTAAATAATTTGATATATTAATTTAGTAATCAATGCGGAGAGATGATATATTATATTTATTTAAAGAAAGTTAGTGGTTGATGGAAACTAATAATAGAATAATATATTTGCTACTTTCTAAGATTAATCGGGTTATTCCGTTATCAAAATTAAGTTAAATAAAGGATGGTATCGTGCTTAAGCACTCCTTTTAGGGCCATCTTTTTTTATATAAGAAAGGGTGATTTTATGAAAATATTTGTAGTTGGAGGAAAAAGTGGCAGTGGAAAAGGTGAAGTTGCCAAGATAATTAAGGAGTATTACATATATAAACTTAAGAATTGTGTTATTACTGGATTTACTAAGTATTTAAAGTTATTTGCCATGGAAATGACTGATTGGGATGGAGTTAGTGCAAATAAGCCTCGAGATTTCTTACAATCATTTGGTGATCAATTAAGGGCATATGATGAAAAGTTTTTAACTAAAAGAATGGTTGAGGATTTAAATATTTATGAAAAGACTGTTGATGTAGTAGTTATTAATGATGCTAGATTACCATTAGAAATTGAAGAAATTAAAGAAAATTTTGATGATTGTTATTCAATATATGTTGTAAATAATTTTGGTAAAAGTACACTAACTGTTGAGCAACAAGCACATTATACAGAAACTGCTTTAGAAAATTATGATGAATTTGATTATATTATAGCGAACGATACTTTACCTGTATTAAAGGAGAAAGTGTTTAAGATATTGGAGGATTTAGAAAAGTAATGGATTTAAAAGAGTTATACATAGAATTTTTTAAGAAAAAGAATCATAAACAAATTCCTAGTGCCCCAGTTGTGCCTGAAAATGACCCATCAGTACTTTTTAACACTGCTGGTATGCAACCATTAATTCCTTATTTAATGGGACAAACACATCCATATGGTACTCGTCTTTGTGATTATCAAAAATGTGTTAGAACTAATGATTTAGAGAATATTGGAGATACATATCACCATACATTTTTTGAAATGCTTGGTAATTGGTCTTTAGGGGATTATTTTAAAGATGAAGCAATATCTTGGAGTTTTGAATTTTTAACGGAAGTATTACATATTCCAGTAGAAAGATTAGCTGTAACAGTTTTTGCTGGTAATGATATTATTCCATTTGATCAAACTAGTTTCGATAAATGGCTAAGTTTAGGTATTCCAGAATGTCGTATTGCCAGAACAGTTGATGATAATTTTTGGATAGCTGGAGAGTCTGGACCTTGTGGACCTGATACAGAAATGTTTTATTGGCGTAGCCTAGATCCTATTCCAGAAAAATTTGATACTGAAGATAATCGTTGGGTAGAAATATGGAATGATGTATTTATGCAGTATTATAAAGCACCAGATGGAAAAGTAACAGAATTACCAAAGAAAAACGTCGATACTGGTATGGGTGTTGAAAGAACAGTAGCTATCCTAGAAGGGGTTAATGATAACTATACATCTAGTATATGGAAAGATGTTATAGAATTAATAAGTGACATAGCTAAATTACCATATGAAGGTAATGAAAAGTCAATGCGTATTATTGCTGATCACTTAAGAACAGCTGTCTTTATTGCTGCTGATCCAGCAGGTATTAAACCAAGTAATACTGATCAAGGCTATATTTTAAGAAGATTAATACGTAGAGCAATTAGACACGCTAAAATGCTTAATATTGATATTAATAGTGATTGGGAACAAGATATAGCAAAATTAATTATAAATAAGTATAAAAAGTATTATCAAGAATTAAATGATAATGAACAAGTTGTATTAGAAGTACTAAAGAATGAAAAGACTAAATTTAATAAGACTTTAGAAAAAGGTTTAAAAGAATTTGCAAGAACTACTAAAGATAGTCATGATATTAATGCTGAGGTAGCATTTCATTTATATGATACATATGGTTTTCCAATTGAATTAACGGAAGAATTAGCAAGTGAACTTGGAGGTTCAGTTGATATAAATGGTTTTCATGAATTGTTTAAAAAACATCAAGAATTATCTAGGACTGCTTCTGCTGGTAAGTTTAAAGGTGGCTTAGCTGGTAATAGTGAAATTGAAACTAAATATCATACTGCAACACATTTACTTAATGCTGCATTAAAACAAGTTGTGGGACCTGATGTTCATCAAAAGGGTAGTAATATAACTGATGAGAGAATGCGTTTTGATTTCTCATGTGATCATAAATTAAGCGATGAAGAAAAGAATAAAGCAGAAGAATTAGTAAATAAGTGGATCAAAGAAGGTATTGACGTTACTGTTGAAGAAATGCCTAAGAGTGAAGCTGTTAAAAGTGGAGCAGAATGTATGTTTATTGAAAAATATCCTGATATTGTTACAGTATATTCAATTGGTGATATCTCGAAGGAATTATGTGGAGGACCACATGTTAAAAATACAAGTGAATTAGGTCATTTTAAAATAGTTAAAGAAGAAGCATCTTCTGCAGGTGTAAGAAGAATTAAAGCAATATTAGAATAACTTAAATAGTTATTCTTTTTTTGCCAAATTATAGTAAATATACTTTAGTATTTTATTGATATAATAGATTATAAGTACTAAAATAATAATGAGGTGTAAATATGGAAAATAAAAATAAGGGTTTGGTTGTAGCAGTAATAGTATTAGCAATATGTGTATTAGGTTTAACGGGATATATAGTTTATGATAAGGTATTCAAAACAGATGAACCAGTAAATCAACCCGTTGAAAACAATAATAATACTCCTAGTATTAATGTTAATGAATTAGGAAAAGAATTATTTAGTAAAATTAGTATTCAAGATGATTATTATTCAGCATATGTTAGCAATGAAGCATTAGAATATGTTTTATTATCAGCTGATGATTTGAATTATGATAGTCTTAACAATGAAGTAAAATTATACTTAGCATATAATAATTTTACAAATGGAGATATGGTATCAAGAATAGAGTATAATAGTTTTGTAGAAGCATATAAAAATCTATTTGGTGCTGATAAAACAGTTAATTTTACATCTTTCGAAATTAATTGTAATACATGTACATTAGAAAATGATTATGTTTCATGTGTTGAACAATTAGGATGTGGAAATGAGTTTGAATCAAAAACTAAAATTACTCTTAATAATGCTGAATTAGTTAATGATGATGTAGTTTTAAATATAACAAAAACAATCTATGATCAAGATGGAAATCAAGCTAAAGTTGTTTATCACTACGATGTAACATTTAAAAAAGATTCAACTAATAATTGGTATTGGTATAGTACTAAACTAGCTCAATAATTGCATATTATATGCAATTTTTTTTATATAAAAAACCATCTATTAAATTAGGTGGTTTCTTCATAATATTTATATTCGTTGACATTATTACAATCATATCCACTACTCATAGATAAATTAGTAAATATAGTATATAAAGTTTTTTTATCTTTTTTATTATAAATTATATCATTTATTTCTTTTATTACATTAATAGTTTTATTTAATGCATTATTATATATTTCTAATACAGAACTATTTGATGTAATAGAGTTGTCTAGTGGATGACACCATTCATTATGGTTTAAATTTAAATAGTATTCATTATTATCTAATTTACAATAATAACTTACTGGTGTAAATTTCATCCATTTTTTTGGAGTAATCCGATCAATAAATTTATAAATACTATATTTAATTTTATATGGATCATATCGCATTAGATAGTATAGTATTTTCATATGTCTTTTACCTAATTTAAACTTTTTGGACATGTGTTTAATACCATAAGTTTTATAAAATATATCATCTATTGCACTAGATAAAGTATTTGACATTTTATTATTAAATAAATATTTATGAACTTTGTATTTATTTGGTAATATATTTTCATTATGAAAAATATAATATGAATCAATGTATTGTTCAATTATGTTATGTTTATTATGAGTTGTACCACTTTTATAATTAACATATGGGTGTAGATTAGTATCTAACATGTAATGACATAAAAATCCATATAGAAAAGCCATTATTTCGTAATTAGCTTGTAATTTATTATCTATAATATAATTGAAAGTATTAATAAATAAATCTTGAGTATTATTTTGGTGAATATAACTACTTATTTTTTTACTTAATCTTGTAAATAATAAAGTATCAGGTCCTTGAGTAAACATATATAATGTATTTTGATATTTGAATAAGTTCTTTTTTGTTTTTTTATCTAAATTATTATAGATATCTTTAGCAAAATAATAATGAGTTACTGTACCTGCCATATTAATCCTCCTTTTTAACTTTAGTAATTTTAATTGTATATCCAATTGGCCCAAGTATTTGTAATAAACTTAAAACACTTGGAGAAGTTGTTTCATTTTCAATTCTAGCTATTTTAGTTCTAGAAACTCCAGAGTATTTAGAAAATAAATCTTGTGTTAAATTATTTTCTTTTCTAAATTGAATAAATTCCTTAATAAATTTCTTATTTAATTCTTCAACTGTATATGAACATTCAATGTAATTTTTATCATAGTCCATGTGCGTCACCAATAACATTGTATCATATTTGATACAAAAAGTCATTTGCATTGTTGAAATGTTAAATTATTTCGGTTATATTTATAGTAGTCGAATAGGAGGACATTCATGGAAAAATTTTTTGATTATTACGAAGGTATTGAAAAAGAGGATATTTTACCTCAAGGTAATGAATACGATTTTTTATTAGAACGAAATAAGGGACATATGGGGGATATTGCCTTGTCTTTTGATAAAAGATTAATTACGTTCGAAGAATTACATGAAAAAGTTGATGAATATGCTAGAGCATTATATAAACGGGGAGTAAGGCCTGGTGATGCAGTTGGAGTATGTGTAGTTAATACTCCGGAGTCAGTTTACTTGATTTATGCTCTTAACAAATTGAATGCAACTATTATTGGGTTAAGTCCATTAAATAACGAATATAAAATGTTAAGAGATATTGAATTAACAAGACCAAAAATGATTATTTCAGCTGATTTAATGTTTTCAAAATTTAAAAAAGCCGTACATGATATGCAAGTTGATCCAATTTTATATTCGCCATTATTATCAACTGATAATATTATTATGAAATTAGCATATGATGCTAAACAAATAATAGATGGTAATAAACTATTTAAAAGAGAAAACCGTTTGGATAAAATACATAAAGCCTATAAAGACTATCCAATAGATGAATATCCGACCCACGCTAAGGGAACTTGTAATAATATTATTTTTACTGGAGGATCAACTGGAGTTCACAAAGGTGTGGAACTTGATGGCAACGGATTAAATTGTGTCGTTAAAGCTCTAGATCATGTTTTAATTATGGAGCCAGGCATGATTCATTTAGGTAATATTCCTTTTGGTAATATGTGTTTTGGTAGATTGGTTTTACATTATTGTTTGTGTAATAATATCCAATATGCTTTAACATTAAAAGCAATGCCTGGAGATTTTTATGATGAATTAGTTAGAACTCATGCAAATGGTGCCATGGGCGGACCAGTTCATTGGGAGACATTAATCGATAATCCAAAAGTAAAAAAGGACTCTTTAAAGGAATTAATTCAACCACTATCTGGTGGCGAACAATTTAAACCAAAAAAATTAGAACAAGCTAATGCAGTATTAAATTATGCCGGATGTGAAGTGCCAATCGGTGATGGATTGGGATTAACAGAAATGTGGGCACCTACTCATGTATGCGTTGGTGGAAAGAATACACCTGGCACAATAGGTTATCCAATCCCTTTTGTTAAATCTAAGATTGTTGATCCTGAAACATATGAAGAACTAGAAGACGGGAAAACTGGATTGCTATTTGTAAGTGGTCCTGGAATGATGCTTGGATATTATAATAATCCTGAAGAAACTGAGCATGTCATTGTTCAAGATGGGGATACTAAATGGTATAATACAAAAGATTTAGCAGTTAAGTTTCCAAATGGTGAATATAAATTTATCGGTAGAAAAAAACGTAATTTTGTATCAAATGTTGATAACATATATCCAGAACAAGTTGAGCAACTATTATTACAAATTCCTGAAATAAGAGAGGCGATTGTTACACCAATACCTGATGAACATGAACAATTTCTTCCTAAATATCATATAAGTTTAAATGATGTTAATTGTGATATTGAAAAAGTAGAAAAAAGTATATATTCAATTATTGGAAGTACTTTAGGAGAAAGTGCTTTACCAGGTTATATAGAATATTATGATAAACCATTACCAAGAACTGAAAATGGAAAACTTAATTCTAAGGCTCTATCTGATAACGATGCTTTAGAAATGGAAAATAATAGTTTAGTTAGAACTAGATTTAGAGGAAATAAATAATTTTATTTCCTTTTTGTTGAATATATTGATATTTTGTGGTATTCTAAACGTAGAGTAGGTAAGTGAAATTATGGGATTATATTTTTCAATTAGTGCTTTAATTATTTTAGCATTATTCATGTATACATTCTTTTCTAAAAAAAGAGTAATAAATATTGAAACAACAATATATAAATATTTATTAATTCTTAATTTTATAGGATTATCATTAGATATTATAACTGCATTAATGTATAACAATGGGATTCCTTGTGATAATATACTATATGTTATCGGTGTAAAGTTTGTTTTTGTATATTTTGTATTATGGTCTTCGTTATTATCATTCTATGTAAAATGCATTAGTCTTAGTAATATTAAAAATAAGTCTATAAGAAATATATTATATATTTATTTGATTATAATTATATTTTTTATTCCTTTTATTATGATTTTACCAGTAAACTTTCAAACTATTGATAGTGTTATAGTACCAAATGGTGCTCCGGTCATTATTACTTATGCCATTGCATTGCTTAATATAATATATAGTTTAGCTTTATCAGTAAAGTATAAAAATATTATTCAAAAACAAAAGTTAAGACCCATATATGCCTTTTGTATATTAATGGTATTTAATTTCATAATTCAAGCATTAATTCCTCAAGCATTTCTTGTAAACTATCTACTTGCTGTAGTAGTAATGATTATGTATTTTACTATTGAAAATCCTGATATTAAAATGATAGAACAGTTAAATATTGCTAAGGATCAGGCAGATAAAGCTAATAAAGCTAAGACTGATTTCTTATCCAATATGTCTCATGAAATAAGAACTCCACTTAATGCTATTGTTGGTTTTTCCAATTTACTTAAGGAAAATAAAAATATTCCTGAAGATGCTCAGGACGAGATAGAAGATATAATTATGGCTTCGGAAAACTTACTGGATATAGTAAATGGAATACTGGATATATCAAAGATTGAAGCTAATAAACTAGAAATAGTCAATAACGAATATGATACTAAAAGGTTACTTAGTGAACTTGTTGCCTTAAGTAAAGGGAGATTGGGAGAAAAACCAATAGAGTTCAAAACCAATTTTGATGAAACAATACCTAGAGTATTATATGGCGATGCATCTAGGGTTAAGCAAGTATGTGTTAATATTTTAACTAATGCTATTAAGTATACTAAAGAAGGATGGATAGAATTTAAAGTTAGTTCCATTGTAAAAGATGATATTTGTCGTCTTATTATATCGGTGGAAGATACTGGAATTGGTATTAAGCAAGAAAATATTGGTAAATTGTTTAATCGTTTTGAAAGATTGGATATGAAAGATAATGCCACTATTGAAGGTACTGGATTAGGTCTTGCTATAACTAAAAAGCTTCTTGATTTAATGGGAGGCAAAATAGTAGTTCAAAGCGTCTTTGGTAAAGGCTCTAAATTTACAATTAGTATTGATCAAAAAGTAGTTAAGAATCCTACTATTAAACTAGATGAAATAGAAAGCCATGATGAAGAAAAAGTAACTATTACTAATAAATTAGTATTACTAGTTGATGATAATAAAATCAATTTGAAGGTTGCAGAAAAACTACTTAGTACTTATGGCGTAAATTCAGAATCGGTTTTAAGTGGATTTGAAGCTATTGAAAAAGTTAAAAGTGGTACTAAATATGATTTAATATTACTAGATGATATGATGCCAAAAATGAGTGGGGTAGAAACTTTACAAAAATTAAAAGAAATACCGGACTTCAATATTAAAACAGTTGCTTTAACTGCTAATGCCCTAACGGGTATGAAAGAAAAATATTTAAGTGATGGATTTGATGATTATTTAGCAAAACCAATTAATAAAGAAGAATTAAATAGAATAATTAATGAATATTTAAATAATAGTTAGGAGGAATACTATGAGAGATGTAAATATTTTAATTAATAATGGAGCTAATGTAAAAAAAGCATTAGAGTTATTCGGAGATATGGAAACATATGATGAAACATTACAAACCTTTTTGATGGAAGTACCTGATAAGTTATTAAGGATCAAATCATGTAAAGAAATTGGAGATATGGCTAATTATGCAATTTTAGTTCATTCTCTAAAAAGTGATGCTAGGTATTTTGGTTTTGAAGAACTTGGTGAAATTGCTTACAAACATGAGCTTGAAAGTAAAGCTAATAATATGTATTTTGTTACAGAAAATTTTGATGAACTAATGAATGAAGCAAATAGGGTTGTTAGTGTTGTTAAAACATATATGAGTGGTGGACATACTGTAAGTGAACCTAAAAAAGAAGTTGTTAAAACTGGTAAATCAATACTTGTTGTAGATGACTCTGATATTATTAGAAACTTTATTGGTAAAATATTTAAAGATGAATTTGATGTGTTTGTTGCTAATGATGGTAAGCAAGCAATTGATATATTAGAAGATCCTGAAAAATCTAGTAATATTAAAGCTGTTTTACTTGATTTAAATATGCCAAATGTTAATGGCTTTGAAGTGTTAGATTATTATCGTGAAAAAGATTTGTTTAGAAAATTTCCAATATCTATTATTACCGGGGTTGATGATAAAGAATCTATTGAAAAAGCATTCAAATATCCAATAGTAGATATGCTTAATAAGCCATTTAATGAAAGAGATATAAAAAGAATATTAGAGAAAACTTTAAATAGTAGTATTTAGGAGATAAAAATCTCCTTTTTTTATTGTATTAATATACGTAATTTGATATACTTAATATAGTATGCAAGGTAGGGATAATATGAGAAAAAAAAGTATACTAGTTGGAATAGTATTAATATTATTAGTAATTGTAGTTAGAGTATCTTATGCTTATTTTGAAGCCCAAAGTTCTGGCGGCCAAGTAAGGGAAGTAGAAGTTGATACTGGAACAGTAGATACTTTAACATTTTCAATTAATAAAGATATATCATTAGGAATTAATCAAGAAAATTTTGGAAGAAATGGCGAAAATGTATCTGATACTTCAACCCTAACAGCTACTTTAACTCCAAATAATACAACTGGTAATGCGAGCGATACATATAATTTATTCTTTATAATGGATTATAATGATTTAATATATACAAGTGAAGAAGAATTACCAGAACTAGTAATTGAAGTAACTGATCCCAATGGAAATACAGTAGAACAAATTGCTAATTTAGAGGGAGATAATGGCGTATTTGATATAACAGGAAAAAGAAAAGCTATAACTATAGTTACTGATTATCCGATAAGTGCTACGAATAACGTTGCCACATCTCAGAATTGGATAGTAGAAGTAACTGCGGTAAATTTAGCAACAAATCAAGCAGCAAATGCTGGTAAAAAAATAAATGGTGTATTATATTTAACAAAAGATTCTTTTAGTACTTATGAATTACCCGAAATAAATAATGTTTCAACTATTGATTTATTGGGTGCTAGTACAGTAACTGATAATAGTATTACTGTAGAACTTAATATTAATAGTAATACCGAAGAACTAGATAAATACTATTATGCGATTGAGGAATACCAAGATCCTACAGCTATGGTAAATAATGGAATAGTAAGATTAAGCAACATCGTAAAATTAGCAGTAACAGAGAGTGATTATATAGAAACAAATAGTGATACACATACATTTACGGGACTTAATGCTGATACAAAATATAAAGTGTATGCTTATGTAGTTGATGTAAAAGGATTTAGAAGTAATTTTTATTCAACTGTTATAAAAACAACTGATGAGTTACCTCCAAGGATAGTTGGAGCAGAAATAACTGCCACACTAGATTCTATAGTGGTTGATATAAATGCTGAAGATGGAGATAATGAAATTGATACATACTATTATAGTATTGATGGTGGTAATACTTGGCATGAAGCAGATAGTGATCATATAGTTATCGATGACTTAAGTCCTTCTAATGAGTATGATGTAAAAATTAAAGTGGTAGATGAAGAAGGTAATTCATCAACTGAGTATTATGAGAGAGTTGAAACAAGCCAATATATAAAACCAGTTGTAAATACAGTCCAAACAACTACAACTAATAATAGTATAACGGTAAATGTTGTAAGTGAGGAAGGATCATCTAATATAGATCATTATGAATACAGTATTGATAACGGTAATACCTGGGTTGAGGATACGACACCAAAGACATTTGCTGGCTTAACAAGTGGAAATACCTATACAATAAAAATTAAAGCAGTAGATGAAAATGGCAAAGAGTCTGTGACATATACATTAACATTACAACCGTCTAATTATGTATTGCCAACCATAAGTGATATCTATGTAAGACCATTTCCAACAACGATGACCATAAATGTAACAGCAGCAGCTGGAACAAATCCAATAGCAAAATATTATTATAGTATTCAAGATGGGGGAGATTATGTAGAAAGTACTAGTTCATCGTATACATTTGAAAATTTAACAAGTAATGCAATGCATTATATAAAAGTATATGCTGAAGATAGTACTGGAAAAGTATCAACAATATATAATACTAGTGCGAAAACTAGTTATTTGAATCCAAGTGTAATAAGAGTAGATAAACAAGAAAATTCATATAATGTTGTTCTAACAGTAACTGGTAAAAAAGGATCAAATGAAATAGATAAATATTATTATAAATTATCTAGTAGTAATGAATGGTTAGTATCAGCTAATAATCAAATAACTATTACGGGATTAACAAGCAATACAGCGTATACATTTGATGTAAAAACAGCAGATACTGAAGGACATGAATCAGAGCCATTCAGAGTAGAAGCTCATACATTATATGTTGATCCAACAGTAGTATGTAGTGCAACAGCTGTAGATTATGAAAATATGTTAGTAACAGCAACAGTATATGTAGGATCAAATCCAGTAACAAGTTATAACTTTAAAAAGGGAAGCGAAGCATATAAGGGAGCCCAAGCAACAAATACGTATACATTTGGTAATCTAGAACCAGGAACGCAATATTCATTTAGTGTTCAAGTAACAGATACTGAAGGACATACAGCAACTAATACATGCCGAGGAACAACAAATGCTGCACCAACCCCAACAATAACATTTAATACTAATGGTGGAAGTAGCGTAAATAGTCAAACAGTAACATATAAACAAACATATGGAACATTACCAACACCAACGAAAGACGGATATCAATTTGGAGGATGGTATAAAGACTCAGGATTAAATAATGTAATAACTTCAAGTACAATAGTAATTGATCCAAATAATCATACACTATATGCAAAATGGAATGCTAATAGATATACAATTGCATTTAATAAAAATAATAGTAGTGCAACAGGAACAACTAATAGTTTAACCAATGTTAGTTATGAAGATAATGTAACATTAACAACCAATGGCTATAGTTTAACGGGCTATACATATCAAGGATGGGCGAAGACAAGTACTGGAGCAAAAGTTTATAATAACAGTCAAACGAATGTGTCTGTAGCAACTCTTGCGACGGATGCTGGAGTTCAAAATACCAACAATGGAACGATTAATTTATATGCTGTATGGAGTGCAGATATATATACAGTAACATTAGATAAATGTAGTGCAACAAATACACCATCAAGTAGTGCAATCGCAACTTATAATTCTGCCACATTAAGTGCCATAACATTACCAACTAGGTCACATACCATATCAGGATTTACAATACCAACTGGTAATAATGCTGGAAGTGCAACAGTATCAAGTACTTCAACTTTAACAAGTACTTATACATTTAATGGCTGGTACACCGGATCATGTGCTTCACCAACAACAAAGGTAGCAAGTAATGCAGCAACACCTGCATTACAAGCGAGTGTATCGGGATTAACGAATGCATCAAGTAAATGGATAAGAACAGATGGAACAACATTGTATGCAAGTTGGACAGGAGAAGCTAAAACGTTACCGACAATAACAAAGACTGGATATACATGTGGATGGACAACAACAAGCACTGGAGCAACAACAATTACATATGCATCTGGTGCTAGTATGACACCGACAGCAAATACGACGTTATATGGTGTCTGTGTAATAAAATCTAATTTAAGCTTAAAGGTTAATTTTGCAGGAACAGGAGTATCAAGTGTAGCAGTTAAGTCAGGCTCAGCATACGGAACTACGGTTGGAACAATTTCTAGTAGTGGTGGAACAGTAACTGGATTAACATATAACACTTCTTACTATTTAGTACCAACTTATTCAACAGGATATACTCTAAATAGTTGGGCTAAAGATAGTGGATCTGTTGGAACATTATCAAGTACAACAGCTGCTAATCCATCATTTACAATAGGCGATGGAACGAATAGTGTAACACTAACTGGAAAAGCTAGTTCTTATACAGTAACATTAAATAAATGTAGTGCAACAAATACACCATCCGGAAGCGCAACAGCAACATATTATTCAACAACATTAAGTGCTATAACATTACCAACAAGATCACATACTGTGTCAGGATTTACAACCCCAACTGGTAATAATGCAGGAAGTGCAACAGTCTCAAGTACTACAACATTAACAAGTACTTATACATTCAATGGTTGGTATACAGGATCGTGTGCATCACCAACAACAAAGGTAGCAAGTAATGCAGCAACACCAGCTTTACAAGCGAGTGTATCTGGATATACTGATTCATCGAATAGATGGACTAAGACGGGTAGTGCAACACTTTATGCGGGATGGACAGGACAAGCAAAAACATTACCAACAATAACCAAGACTGGATATACCTGTGGATGGACAACAACCAGTACCGGAGCAACAACAATAACATATGCGTCTGGTGGCAGTATAACACCAACGGCCAATACTACATTGTATGGTGTATGCGTACCGAAAACATATACAGTAACATTAGATAAATGTAGTGCTACAAATACACCGTCATCGAGTGCAACAGCAACATACTATGCTACGACATTAAGTTCAATAACTGTACCAACTAGATCTCATACAATTTCAGGATTTACAAAACCAAGTGGTAATAATGCAAATGGTGCAACAGTATCAAGCACTGCAACATTAACAAGTACTTATACATTCAATGGATGGTATACAGGATCATGTGCATCACCAACAACAAAGGTAGCAAGTAATGCTGCAGCGCCGGCCTTACAAGCAAGCGTATCTGGATATACTGATTCATCAAGTAGATGGACAAAAGATGGAACTGCAACATTGTATGCTGGATGGACAGGACAAGCCAAGACATTACCAACGATAACTAGAACGGGTTATACCTGTGGATGGACAACAACAAGTACTGGAGCAACAACAATCACATATGCATCTGGTGGAAGTTTAACCCCAACAGCTAATATGACGTTATATGGTGTTTGTGTTCTTAAAACAAATTTAAGTTTAAAAATAAATTTCGCAGGAACAGGAGTATCAAGTGTAGCTGTTAAATCCGGTTCAGCATCTGGTACAACAGTTGGAACAGTATCTAGTAGTGGTGGAACAGTAACTGGATTAACATATAACACTGCTTACTATTTAGTACCAACTTATTCAACAGGATATCAATTAAATAGTTGGGCTAAAGATAGTGGATCTGTTGGAACATTATCAAGTACAACAGCTGCTAATCCATCATTTACAATAGGTGATGGAACGAATAGTGTAACACTAACTGGAAAAGCAAAGACATACACTGTTACATTGAATAATTGTAGTGCTACAAATACACCGTCATCGAGTGCAACAGCAACATATTATGCAACAACATTAAGTGCTATAACAGTACCAACAAGATCACATACAATTAATGGATTTACAACACCTAGTGGTAATAATGCCTCTGGAGCAACAGTATCATCAACTACAACATTAACAAGTACTTATACATTCAACGGATGGTATACAGGATCATGTGCATCACCAACGACAAAGGTGGCAAGTAATGCATCAACACCAGCCTTACAAGCGAGTGTATCTGGATATACTGATTCATCGAAGAGATGGACAAAGGATGGAACTGCAACATTGTATGCTGGATGGACTGGTCAAGCAAAAACATTACCAACAATAACCAAGACTGGATATACATGTGGATGGACAACAACAAGTACCGGAGCAACAACAATAACATATGCGTCTGGTGCCAGTATGACCCCAACCAAAAATACGTGGTTGTATGGTGTATGTACAGCTAATAAATATAATATTAAATTTACGTTTGATTCAGGTATTAGTAGTGTAGTAGTTAAATCTGGTTCAACAACAGTAGCAACTATTTCTACAAGTGGTAATACAGCTAGTTTAACTTATGGTACAACTTATACAATAACTGTAAATTATAAATCTAATTATTATGCTAATACCTTAACATTATCAACTGGTTCTGGTACTCTTACAGATAACTCGTATACTGTTGGCGCCGGAACAGCAACGATTGCTGCTACATCTAAAACGTATGTATACTGGAATGATAATTTAAGTGGTACAGAATATGCAAGTAATGCAACCCCTTCAACCACATATGCTACAAGAGCAGCATTAGCAAGTGCTTATGGTACTACTAACTTTAATAACAACAATATTTATGTTCGTAGTTCTAAATCTGGTAATACAGTCCTTGGCCATGAAGTATGTTTATGGTATAACAACGGTGAAGTTTGTGTAGGTGCTAAGTATTGGGTCGGCGAAGGAACAGATAATAATCCTTATGTTTCTTGCATTCCAAGCATTCTAGCCGCAATGAATAGTGCATTTGGAACATCTATTACGGAATCTAATTGTTCTGGTGATAGTTTTTCTGGAGAATGTTATATAAATGGTAGAAATACTTCAAAAAATGGATTTGAATTTTGGAGGGCAACTGATAGTTATGTTTATGCTTCTTCTGGAAAGTATTGCTACGTTGATAGAAATGGTGTGGCAGCTTGCAAATAAGTATTGAATAAAATGGAGGTTATTCATGAAAAAACAAAATATATTAATAATTATTGGAATTGCAGTAGTAGTGCTAATCGCTGGATTAGTACTACTATCTGGTAAAAAAATAGTAGGTAATAAAGAAGTGGGTTATGTTACTATTGATATTAATAATGATAGTATTAAATTAAGTTATGATAAGGATAGTAAAATAACTGAAGGTGAATATAAAGGCAGTCTTATTAATGAAGGAATTGATAACTACTTAAGTAAGTATAAAGATGGTACAATTATACTTATTGGTTTAAAGAAAGATGAAGTAAGTAAAGTAGTAGAAAAATACTTTATTGAAGAATATCCTGGAATAGATAGACATACTTTAAAATTTATTTATCTAGAAAATGATGAATTAGGTAAAAATAAATTAACTAAGACTTTAGGAATGGATAGTAATATTAGTGTTATGGATATATTTGAAAATAGTGATGCTAATAATTATGTTAATGACTTAGACCAATTAGAGGGATTTCATACAAGAGATTAATTAAAAAATAAAGGTGAATAACCTTTTTTTGTTGTATTAATATAGTGTATTTGATATAATAAATGTAGAATACAAAGTAGGGATATATATGAAAAAGAAAGGTATACTAATTGGTATTGTAATAATATTACTAGTACTAGTAGTACGAGTTTCATATGCCTATTTTTAAGCTCAAAGTAGTGGAAGTCAAATAAAAGAAATAGAAGTAGATACGGG
>JAEEGK010003049.1_pt1 | contig 41923 bp, 26 predicted proteins | sample 8958771 | NCBI WGS metagenome assembly JAEEGK01 (sample SAMN16246547, study PRJNA631951) | gut metagenome | biome: gut microbiome; feature: rumen; material: SC-attached | host: Bos | place: Iran: Karaj | collected 2018-10
TATTAAATAAATAATAATCTAATATTTTATTAAACATTTTTTTTCTTAAAAACATTTAATATTTTTTTATATTAGAAATATAATAAATAATTGTTTAAATATATTATTCAAATTATTTTTTATTTCAAATATTTTTTTAAAAAAATAAAAAAATAAAATAAAAAAATGATATTTTTTAAAAATTTAAAAAAGTAAAATATTATATAAACTTCATTTTACATTGGTTTAATTTAATCAAAATAACAACAAATTAAACTAAATTTTTAAAATTAAAATCACTTTTTAATTCAAAATTATATAAATCAATCCTTTTTTTCAATTTACTAATTTTATTATATTTTCAAAAATGATTTAATTTAAAAATTTCTAAAAACATTAAAATCAAATACATAAAAAATTAAAATTTTCAAAATTAAAATATATTAAAATATTTTTAAATAAAATTTTTTATCATCCGTATTTGTATTATTTTTATTTTCTTTTTCATCTATTAATTTTTTATTTATTATTAAAAATATAATTTAATTTAATTAATTATTTATCCTTCTTTTCTCTTTTTTAATTCTTTAGTCTCTTTAATAATAAAAATAAAAGAATCTAAAGTTTTAAAACTTTTTTGAATTTCTTCAATTTTTTTTTTATTTTTCCATTCTTTTTTTCTTTTATTTCTTTCTTCTAATTCTTTTTTTTCTTCTTCTTTATTTGGAGCAATTTTAATAAAATTTCCCCCACATTTTTTTAAATGTTCATCCCACCATTTATCACTTTTTTGAGGAGGACGATTCATTTGTCTTTTAACATAACCATAAAAAGGAGGTTCATTTCTACAATTTCCATCACATCTCCATATATATTTAGTATATAAATCAACTTCTTTATTAAAATGATGATAAATTGTAATATTAAACCCAGTTAATTTATTTATTTCATACATTTTTTGTTTAAAATATTTTCCATGTCCAGTAAAATCATCACTCATATCAAAATTTTTTACATAACAATATGCATGTATCATTTCATGTAATAACGTTTCTCTTATTTCTTTATATGATCTATATTTTAATAATGGCTCACTTAATCTTATTAATGGAGTTTTATTGTCTTCTGTTATAAATAATCCTGCACATGATGTCATTTTTGTTGACCATGATAATGTTATTTTTTTAAGGGAATTTTCAAAAAAAAGTTCATTGTATTCTATAAAGTTTTTATTTAAGTTAAATTTTGATAAATCTATTTGTTTCATTTCTGATTCTTCTATTTTTTTAATTGGAGATTTTGGCTTGTTTAAATTCATTTTTTGATTATTATTTTTTTTTGAATTTAAATAAATAATTAAAGTAAAATATTTTTAAAATTTAAATTCTTTTAATTATATTTATATACTTCTAAATTAAATAAATGAAAAATTATTTTAAATTAACTGATTTTAAATTGAGGTTAAAATAAATTTAAATTAAGAAAATTATTTAATGTTTATTTCTTTAATAATAACATTATTCAAATAATATGATTATATATTCTTTAATAATTTTGATAAATATATCATTTTCTTATGATTATATAAAAATCCCTTTTCAAAGAATATATAAAGAAAAATTAACTGGAAAAAATTATATAGATTCATTATTAAATAGTCAATTAACATGTAAAATTCCTATTGGAACACCACAACAAATTCTCCCATTAAATTTAAAACTAAATTCTTATACAACTTATATATCAAGTTCATCAATTAAAGAACCAAAATCAATGATAAAATTTAATGAATTAAAATCATCATCATATAAAAAAATATCAGATAAAATAGAATATTATGATGATCAAGATTTTTCATATGGAATTAAATCAATTGATAAATTTTATTTAAATGAAAATAATAATACTTATCAAGAATTAACATTTATATTAGCAACTCAATTAAGATATAATGAAACAGGAATTTTAGGTTTAAATACACGTTTTGTTAGATCAATTAATTTAGGAGATATAAATTTAATAAAACAATTAAAAGCAAATAAAGATATTAATTCATATGGTTTATCTTTTATTTTTAAAGAAAAAGATTCTTGTTTAATTTTAGGGGGATATACAAGTCAATATGATAATCAATATAGTGATAATGATTTAAAAATTATTCCAATTGAAATTGATATTAATTATGTTAAATGGAATATTAAAGCTAAAAAAGTTTTATATGGAAATTTAAATTTAAATACTTTTTATAATGGTTTTTTTGAACCTTCAATTAATGCAATTATTGGAACTCGAATATTTTATAATATAATTATGGAACAATTTTTTAAAGATTATTTTAATAAAAATAAATGTAGAAATAAAATTATTGAATCTACTCTTCTTGATTATAAAAATAAGTTTTTATTTATTTATTGTGATAAGGATATTATTGATAGTAAGAAATTTAAAAAACTTATTTTTGTTTATGATAATTTTAATTATGAATTTGGGTTTAATGAACTTTTTAAAATTTATCTAGATAATATTTATTTTTTAATTGGATTTTATTATGAAGATTCAAAAGTTATAGATAAAAAATGGATTTTTGGGGAACCATTTTTTTCTAAATATTATTCTGTAATTGATGAAGATAAAAAAATTTTTGGTGTTTATACTAACAAAAAAGAGAGTATTTCATTTATTTATATCTTATTAATAATATTTATTATATTGCTATTTATAGTAATAGTTGTATTATCTATTTATTTTTATAAAAATTTTTTATTATTTAGGAAAAAAAAAACAAATAAAATTTTTGAAAATTATTCTCATTTACCTAATATAGAAATTTAAATCAATACTTTTAAAATGTTTAAATTTAAAGATTTAATTATTTATATAATTTTATTGTTAAATATAAATAGATAATATATTAGAATATTTGGGATTTGGGATATAATAATTTAATCATCCAATTAAAATATTGAATCTATTTAATTAAATTTTGTAAAATATTTATCTAAAATCTAATTTTTTTTTTACATCTTCAATAAATAATTTTTTAATTTCCTCTAAATCTCCATTAGTATTAATATGTGTACAATTATCTAAGAAAATATTATGTCTAAAAAATCCTTTCCAAATATATTCCTCAAGATAATAATCACTATAATAAGTTTTAGTTTTTTTTCTTCTATCAAAGCAAATTTCTTTATCAACATCTAAAAAATATTTAAAATCAATCATTTTTTCAACATCTTCATAAGTATATAATAAAAAGCCTTCAACAATACAAATATCACAAGTATTATTTAATCTAATATTTTTTAATCTATCTATAAATTCATCAAATGCATAACCTTCAGGTTCTTCATCATCAATAATAGTTTCTTTTAAATTCTCATCATAAACATATAATGGTGTCATATAATATTCATCAATAGAAAAATGTTCAATTTTATATTTTTTATTATATTTTTTTTGTAAATAATTTAATAAAGCATATCTTAAAGTTGTTTTTCCTGCTCTACTAATTCCACAAATTCCAATAATTTTAGTTTTATTTTGTTTTAATCCCATTTTTATAATATAAAAAATTCATTATTAAAAAAAAATTAAAAAAATTATTTAATAAAAAAAACATTTTTAAAAAATTTATTATATTAAAAAATATCTTTTAAAAGCATTTAGAATCAATAACAAGTAAATTTTTTCCATTATCATTATATTCTTTTTTACTAACCCACATAAATTGAAAATTATCAAGTGAACTAACAATAGACCCTCCAATCCAAGTAGAAAATAATCTTTCTTGTTCAGCAGATAAATTAAAATTAATACCTTCACTAGAATCACTAATTTCATTTTTTAATTTTTCAGGGAAATTTTTTAATAATGTAGTTCCACCAGTTAAACAAATATTTTCTTTAATATCATTTTTAATTTCATTATCACATTTATTAATAGAATCAACTACCATATTTTTAAGTGACATAACACCTTTTTCTTTTTGTTCATCTTCATCAGGATTAAATAATATTTCATTAGCTTTATATAATTCACTTCCAATTTCTATTTTTTTTCCATCAGGTAATTCATAAGTAGAATCTTTAACATCATCAGCATCATCTTGATTTAATAAAATAAAACCTAATTTTTCTTTAATATCATCAGCTAAAAATCTTCCTTTCATATCAACATAAGTTTCATCTAATTTACTTTGAATCATATTTAATAAATTTTTAGATAAATCTTCACCACCAATATTAATTTTTAAACTAGCATGTGCAAGTGGATAACCTTCATAAACAGGAACAGTACTAGTAACATTGTAACCACTATCAACAATTAAACCACTAGTTTTACCATATGAATATAAACCAACCATTGATGAGTTTGCAATATGTAATCTTTTAACATTGAATGTCTCAAATAATATTTCTGTTAATTTTTCTCTATTTTTACGTGAAGTTCTAGGACCTTCTGTTATTAAAATTGATATCTCTTCAGGAACTACTCTCATTTCACTGTAGAGAAGATAATGCATTAAATTTTCATATTTATCCCAATCTGTAACTTCACCTCTTTGAATTGGATATGAAAAATTCATTATTTCATATCTTGCTATTGCATTATCACCTACATATCTGTCTTGTAATTCCATACCTACCATTAATTCCATTTTCTTTGGTGTTCCTACTATTGAATTGAAGATACTACGAGGACCGTCTTCACCACCAAAACCTGCTTTTATTAAACCTGAACCTGCATCGATTACTACTGTCGAATATTTATTTTGTGGTTTCATGTTTATTTTATTTTTTTATTTTTATTAAGTTATTTTTTTAAAAATATTTTTTTTTAAATTAAATAAATTAATTTATTTTTAAAAGTTTTTTTTATTATTCAACATAAAAATCTAAAGCTATTCTTAAAATATTACCAAATGATTCTCCTATATTATGAAAATTTCTATTATTATTTGCATTTACTAATTGTTCAACATTTTCAAGTAATATTGTTGAATTTCCAGTTATTCTTTGAATTATATTATTAAATCCATCTTCTGTAAGAATATCTTTAAATGAAGATATTAAATAAAATAATCTACAATCTGTAATTAATCCTGTTATTCCTAATAATTTCATAAAAATTAATGTCATTAAATCTTCATCTTCTTTTGGATTTTTTAAAGCATCTGTTATATCAAAAAAAACTTTAAGTAAATCATCTTTTCCTTTTACTATTGAATCTTTACATTTTAATACACTTTTATTTAATGTTAATCCATCAAAAATTCCTTCAATTATTTCATAACCCATATCAGAATTATAATTTTCAAGAGTGATTGAATCATTTGAAATAATAGAATAAATAATTTCTCCTATTGCTTTACCAAACGATTCTGCAGTATGATTTTCAGATTTTAATTCAGTAATAATAATTTTTGATATTTGACTCATTCTACTCATTATTGTACTTAAAAATGAAATAGAATAAATTGAATCAGATGCATTTTTAAATAAAAATAATGCTAAATCAATTGGACAATTTGAATAAACATCTTCTGCTATTTTTTCTATTTTATATATTATTAATTGGTATGAATCAATTTCAATATACTTTAATAAACTATTAATATCTTTATCATATTCTTTTCCTAAACATTCTTCTCTAAGAAATATTGTTTTATTTCCTTGTGCATAATATAAAAAATTTTCTAAAAATTTTTGGGCATCTTCAGAACATTTAATAAAGTAAAAAAGAAATGATAAAATAATAAACAATTTTTTCATATTTCAAAAAATAAAAAATAAATAAAAAAACATATTAAAAATAAAATTCCAGAAAAATAATCAATAAAACAAAAAAAAAAAAATTTATTTAATCCTCATTTTCAACTTCAACAAATTCTCCATTATTTCCTAAATAAGCTTTAATATAAATTTTAAATTCATCCATAAAAATACCTAAATGTTTAATCATTCTACTTTGATTAGCATTTAAAGGTTTTCCTTCTTCACAAACAATAAATTCATCTAAAAGATAAAATTTTCCATTATCTAATTTAACATTTAAACCTATTTGTCTTAATTGAGATTCCATTGAAGAAGGAAAATCATTTAATTTTTCATCAAAACCTCTTTTAAGAATAACAGTTTGATTGCTTATTGTTCCAACATTACCAAAATAAGGACAATTATACTCTTTAAAATAATTTATTACTTTATCTGGTTCTTCGTTTGAAAAAAATAATCCACAATTTCCTTTTAAATATTTTTCTAATTTTGTTGAATTTTCTTTTGTTTCTTCTTCAGAATTTTTTCCTAATGCTACTTGCATTACTTTATTTTTTCCTATTAAAAAAATTGAATCTGAAAAATAATTTTTTAATTCATTCATTGGCATTGTTGTCATGTTTTTATATTTAAATGCATAACAGTATTTGTAATCTTTTAAATATTTATGGATTCTTTTTATTAATTTTATTTTTTTATCAGTAAAGCCTTTTTTTGTTACTTTTGATAAAGGAACTACTTTGTTTCTCTTTGTTTTTGGCATTTCAAGATAAAAAATTTTTTAAATTAATTTTTTATATATATATTTTTTTTTTAATTATTATTCATTTTCGTTTTTACTCAAATTTGTTTTAATAGTAAATTTTTACTCAAATTAATTTTTAATAGTAAAATTAAATTATTATTTATTGCTAAAATTTTTATTTTTTATTTTAATATTGATTAATTAAAATTGATTATTTATAATAAAATATAAATTTATTAAAAATTCTTTTTTTTACAATATTTTATTTTCATTATAAAAATTGAGCATATAAATTTATTTTTTAATTTTTAAAAAATAATTTTCAAGATACATTTTATATTTAAAATATTCTTCTTCAGTTACAAAAAGATAATAATTTATAAAATTAACAAAATCACTTTCAATTGAGTTAAATTCTTTAATTGAAATCCCTCCTACTTCTGCATAATAATTATTACCAAAAATTTTATCTTCATTTATTTTAATTGAAATGATAATACTTATTAATAATAATCTATGAATATTATAATCAGTTAATAAAATATCATTTTGGCATATTCTATCAAGATAAATTAATGATACTATTAAACTTGATTTTTCAAGATAAGTATATTTAATTATTCGATTTATATATTCTAATATAGAAATTTTTGGCTTTTTATGACAACTAAAAACCATTTTTGATTGTTCATAAATTTTTTTTTTATAAGAACTTAATTGTTTGTTTTGCTTTAATAATTCTTCTAAAATTGCTGAAATTGATAATGATATTGAATCCATTTGGACTTTTTCTTTATCTTTTAATTCATTTATATTTTCAATTGAGAGTTCATTTGTATTTGTTGAATCCGTTTTATTATCAATTGATGATGACATTAAAAGTTATATTTATTTTTTAACTTTAAAAAAATATAAGCATTATATTTATTTTGAATAAATTATTCATAAAATAATAAAATATTTAATACTTTTTATATTTTTATCATACTTATAAAATATTTTATTTATTATCCAAATAATATCTTAAAAATTTTTTTTAATTAATATTTTTTTTTAAATTTTTTTTTAATAATTATTTAATTTGTTTTTATCTTTTTTGAAAATTATCTCCTTTTTTTTAATTATTGGCATTAATTATCCATTTTTGAGAATATATATATGGAAATAAATAAAAAAAAAAATAAAAAATATAGACACATCGAATAAAATGTGTATAGAAAATAAATCAAAAAAAAATATCTATTCAACAAAAACAATTAAACCATATAAAAAAATTTCATATCAAAGAAAAAATGTTTATTACAAAGAAACAAAAAATCAAAAAACTGAAAATTTAAATTCTTTAAATAAAACAACTTTTGAATTCTCCAAAAACTATTTTCAAGAAGATAAATCACTTCAAAAAACATATTCAAAAAATAACAAAATAAGAAATAATTCAAAAGATTATTTATCATCAGATTCAACAAGTAATGAAGATAGAGAAGAAAAATTTCTCAAAAATAAAAATATATTTAAACCAAATCCAAATGATTTCAAAGTAAAATATAAAACTGAATTATGTAAATATTATGAAATAAATGGTTTTTGTAAATTTGGAGATAATTGTGCATATGCTCATGGAAAAGAAAATTTAAGAGCAAAAGTTACAAATTCAATATCTTATAAGACAAAAAAATGTGTTCAATTTTTTGTTAATGGATTTTGTCCTTATGGAAATAGATGTCAATTTGATCATGCTTTAAAAAGTAATATTATTAATAATCCATCTGATAATAATAATATTTCTTATATCAAAACTATGAAAACTCTTTCTAAATTTAATCATTTTGAAAATTTGAATATTAATGAAATTCCTAGATTAAAAATTTTTGAAAATATTGTTCCTAATGTTGAAAATGTTAAAAGTGAATTAGTTGATAATATTAAAGAACTTATTAATGATGGAAAAAATGGATTTTTATGTTAAAAAAAAGTTTATTTAAATCGAAATAATTATTTAATAATCATAAGTAAAATGATATAATATTTGTAGGAAGAGTAGTAGATAGTTTGATATCTATTTATATAGTTTTATATATTTTTATATATTTTTTTTAAATTATAGAATATTCCATTATTCAAATTTTTTTTTTCTTTTTTTTGATTAATCTAACTAATTTTTAATTATAAAATTATTAAACTATTTTATATTTTAATGATAAAAATAAAAGAGTTAAAATAAAAATATTTCATATTATATTGTTTTTTAAAAAATAAATAAAAATTATATTTTTAATTTATTTAATCAAAAAATATAATAAAATAATTTTTTAATAATAAATTAAAATTTAAGATGTATTATAACTTTCATATTCTTTAATTTGTTCATCACTTAAATCACATTCAATATTAAATATTTTTCTCATTTCTTCAATTGATTTTCCTTTAATTAAAGTAATTACATAAGCACAAGATAAATCAAGAAGAGATGGAATTTCTAAATAATTTGAAGCATTAATTAAATCATATATACTATTCATATCCATATTTTTTATAAAATTAATATCCCATTCATCAATAACATTATTTAAATTATTTGATGAAAGTGGTTTTGGAATTTGTTGTGGTTCTTTTTCTTTATAATGAATTAAATATTGTACTATTTTTTGTAAAGTATTATAATTTATTTCTGGTAAATTAATTTCAATATTTTTATTTGAATTCTCTATTTTATCTTTTAAAAAATCTGATTTTTCTACTATTTTTGAATCAATTTGAATTTTTTGGTTATCTGAACTTATTAATGTTATTTCCATTTATAAATTGTTTTTTATTAATTATTTATTGAAATAAACATCTTTTATTATTTATAAGCAAAAAATTAATAAAGATAATATTAACATATAGAATTTAATTATATTTTTTTTGAATTTAATTAAAATGTAAATTATTTTATTTACATTTTAATTATGAATTGAATTCGATAAATCAAATTTATTTTCTAAATTTTTACCATTCTGAATTACATTTATAAAATAAAAATGTAATTCTTCAGGAGAATCAACATTTTTTATACTACAAAATTCATTATCATTATTACTATTATAACTATTTGAATTAAGAGAAACTTTAATAACTTTTTTATCATTATTATTTTCTTTAATTGTATTACATAAGTTTTTTTTTCCATCCTTTTGAAAATTATTATTTATATAATTAAAATTATCATTTAAATTATTTGTATCTAAATTAGAAATATTTTTATAATTAAATCTATTAAATATTTCATTATAAAAATTTTTTCCAATATTATTACTTGAAGTTGAAGCACTTAAGGGAGAATTAAAATTATTAACAAAGTCACATGAAAAATTTTGATGATGAAGAGTTTTAATATTATTATTATTGTTTTTCTTATTTAACAATTCAGTATTTGAATTATTTTTTGGAAATTGGGATGAAGTTAAATTTAATAATTGATTATTAATATTATTTGAAGATAATAATAAAATATTATCCTTATTTTGTGTATTATTAAAATTATTAGAACTTGAATTATTTATTAATGATGATGATGAATTTTTTTTATGTTTTCCATTTCTTGTACTTATATGAGATGAATTTTTTAAATTTATAATATTTTTATAATTTGAATTTGATAAATATATATTTGTTTGATTATTTTTATTTTTATTAAAACTTGTAGGAAAATTTGTAAAAGTATTTATCATTGAATTCATTGAAGGTGAAGTTGATGTTTTTTTATAAATATTTTTTGAATTTACATTATTTAATATTTGATTATTACTTATATAATTTATATTCATAAGAGGTTTTTTAGATTGAATAAAATTATATTCTTTATTTGTTGAATAGTTTTTAAAAACTTCATTTAAAAGTTTATTTTTTTCTTCGTTATTAGTGATTTGATGAATATTAATTTTACTTCCATTTGAATTTGTTATTATTCTTTGTGCTTCAGAATTAAAATTTGAAACATTTAATTTTGAATGTGAAATAGGAGACATAAATGAAATATTTTTCAATTTTAAATTCTTTTTATTTATATGATTAATATAAGACATATTTTTTATTCAAAAAAAATAAATAAAAAAAAAATTTATTTTCGTTTGTGGTTTTCTATTTTAGTATAATTAAATATTTTATTAAGAATACAACTTACATAATATGTAATAAAATAAATTATTATCTATAAATAGTGTAAACTCATAAAAAAAAGAAAAAAAAATTAATAAAACTCAATAACTATAATAATTTAATCTGCTTTACTTGAAGCTTGATCAGTTTCTTTTTCTTCTTCTTTATTTTCTTCAATATTCATACAATCACTTTCAAAATCATTACCAAGATAATGAGTAAACAACTCATTATCAATTAATTTTTTTTGAATTTCTTCATAAACACATTTTAAATTTTTAATAATTTCATTATCATTAGAATTAATATTTTTTTCTTTCATAATATGTTTCAACAACAATTTATATTTTTGTAATAATTTAATTAATTCTTTTCTCTCAACTAAACAATCAGGTTCCATTTGATCATGATGATTTAATTTTTCTTTAGGAGTTTTAAATTTAGCATTACATCCCATATGTTCACATGAATAAGGAAATTCTAAACTTTCAGCAATATGCATTGTTTTTTCATGATATTTTAAATTTCCTTTATCATAAAATGATCTTCCACAATTTGGAAAAGAACATTTATAAGGCCTTTCACCAGTATGACATCTATAATGTATTTTTAAATTATAACTTGCACTAAATTTTTTTCCACAATTTGGATAATCACAAAAATATTTTTTATCTCCTATATGAACTTTCTCATGTTTTTTTAAATTACCATGTTGACTAAATGATTTATTACAACCTAAAAATGAACATTTATATGGTTTTTCTCCAGTATGTGTTCTTATATGATCTTTTAAATTACATTCTTTTGGAAATACTTTATTACAATCTTTAAATGTACAACGATAATATTTTGTTTTATTATCTTGTTCATTGTTTTGTGTTATTATTGATGATTGATTTTGAGGATTTATTATTGTTTGATTTTCAAATTTTTCTTTTTTTATTTCTTCATTTTCTAATTTTTCACTTGTTTTTTCTTTTTTTTCATTTGTTGTTATTTCTGGTTTTTTTATATTCGGATTGAATATTATTTTTTTTTCAATTTGATTTACTTCTTGAAATAATTGTTGTGTTGGAATTTGATTTGTTTTTTCTTTTGTTAAATTCTGGAAAAAGGAAAAATTTTGATTTATATTATTACTTATTTGAGATGTGTAAATTGGGATTTGATTCATTGATTGATTTGTATTATTATTTTGGAAAAATGGTAAATAAATCATATTATTTTGTGTTTCTATTTGATTATTTTGATTTGGAAATAGATTTTGAGTTGGAATAAAATTTGGTTGTATTAAAAATTGAGGTTGATTAAAAGTATTTGGTTGATAATATATTGGCCACATTGGATAATTCATTTGGTTTTGATTATTTGGATTAATTGGTATTTGTTGAATTGGATTTTGTATATTTTGAGAATTTTGATTGTTTTGTTGAGACATTTTTTGAATAAGGTAAGAATTCGTAAATAGAAGGGAGAGATCTTGGTATGGGTTATTCATATTTTATTATTAATAATTACTTCTCTTTAATTATATAGGAAATGAAAAATATAAATAATTATTTTTACTGATATAAATATAAAGATTATTTTTTAAAACTTGTTTATGATTTTTGTTATTTATTTGAGAATATTTGTAATTTATAATTTTTTTTGATTATTTTTTAAATATATGAATTCATTAAATACATTAATAGATATATTAAAAATAATTTTTTTTACAAATATTTTTAATTATTTTTTATTAATCATTATATTAATTAAAAATTATAAAAAATGTTTTTTTTTATTAAAATAAACTTATTTTTATTTTTAACTTTTCAAATAGAAATAATGATTTAATGATAAAATTCAGTTATATCATTTAATTAAAAATATATTCCATTTGTACACTAAAAAAAATATTCTGACAAAGATTCATTAATGGATAAATTCTTATACAAAGTACAGAATCTTATGAGTAAAATTATATATAATATATAATTAATTTTTATTTATATAAACATTTTTACATTTTATAAATAAGGTAAAAAATTTCTCAATTAGAATTAATAATATTTTTCATCATTTGAACAAATTCTTCAAAAGACAAAGAACCATCATGATTTATATCAATTTCATCAAAAGATGATTTTAATTGTTTTTCAGCTTCAGTACTTTTTTTATTTTTTTCATTTAAATAAAACAAGTTTCTAACTTCTTCCATAGTAATATTTCCAGAACCATCTCTATCAAAATAACTAAAAGCAAACTTAATAAAATTATCAGATAAAAAATAATTTTTATCAATAGCAGCTCTAATAAATTCTTCATATTCAATAAAACCATTATGATCAGCATCAATATGACTAAAAATTAATTCAACTTCTTCTTTTAATTCATCACCTTTCTTATCTAAATAATGTTGTAAACCATTATATAATTCTTCTTTAGTAATTCTTCCATCACCATTTTCATCAATTTGATTAAATAATTTAATAGCTTCATGTGCTTCTTTTAATTGAGTATTATTATGAACTAAATAAGCAATAACAGCACATCTTAAAATATTATCACTACGATATTTAGTTAAATTTTCAACTAATTTAATAATATTATGTTTAGCTAAATTATTCATTGATTCAATTTGTTTAACTTGTTTAGTTTGAAACCAAGCATGTTTCAAAGCTTTTTCAGCAGAGAGACGTTGACCAGGATTAACTTGTAATAAATCTTTTATTAAATCTTTAGCTTCTTTTGATATAATACCCCAAGGATATTTTGTTAAATCAAATTTACCTGTTTTTATTTTTTGCATTATTTCCATATCTGTATTACCTCCAAATGGTGGTCTTCCAGTTAATAAAATATACATTATTACACCACATGACCATAAATCACATTTTTCAGTATAATTTCTATCTAAAACTTCAGGTGCTATATAATATGCACTTCCAATTAATAATGTTTCTCTTTTTTCTTTTGAAAATATTTTAGCAGTACCAAAATCTATTATTTTAATCGGATGACAACCATTTTTCATTCTTTTAACAATTAATATATTTTCTGGTTTTAAATCTCTATGTACAATATTCATACCATGACAATAACAAACTGCTTTTAAAATTTGTTTCATATAATAACCTGTAATAGTTTCATTAAAAGGTGCATAAGCTTTAATTTCATTAAATAATTCACCTTCTTGACAATATTCAGTAATTATATCATATTCTTTTTTTTGATTATAAAAATCAGTCATTTTTAAAATATTAGGATGATCCATTTTTCTTAAAATATTAATTTCATTCATTAATGAATCTTCTTCTGATTTATTCTTATGTGATTTTCTAATTACTTTCATTGCAAAATAACGATGAAGTTGTTTATGTTTTACTAAATAAACTGTACCATATGAACCATGTCCTAATGTCTTTTCTCTTATATAAAATAAATCTGGAGATGTTTCTCCTTTTACTACAAAAACATTACTATCTATTGATACTACGTTTTTTTTATCTTGTTGATTTTTAGTCACTAATGTTGAATTCTTTGTTTCTTTTTGACTTGGTTTTGTTGATAAATTTGATTCTGGTGATTTTTCTTTTTGTTTATTTTCTTCTTTTTTTTCTTCTTGTTTTACTTCATTATTTTCACTTTTTTCGTCTTTTGATTTTGTATTTTTTGCTTCTATTATTTTATCAGATTGTGATTTTTTATCTTTTGATTTATCTGAAGAATGACATATTACTCCCATTTTTTAAATTATAAATACTTGCTTTAATTATGAAATGATTTTATTTTTCAAAAAGAAAAAATTAAAATTATTTTTATGTTTTTATATTAATTTTTAATTATCATTTTTTCCAAATTTTTGTTTATAAACTTAATAAGATATTATAAATTAAAATATATAATTATGTTGTTAATAATTAGCTAATTTAATTTAATTATTATTTAAAAAATAAAAATTATTTTTTTAAAAATATTATTAAAAATATTATAATTGATATTATAATACTCTTTTAAATAAAAATTAATAAAATGTTATATTTAAAAAAATTAATTATTTTCTGGTTAAAGTTGTATAAGATTGCATTTTTTTGTCAAATTCTTCTTTACTTAACTTAACTTTTTCATGATTAATATTAGTAATAAATTCAGCAGAAAAAACCATTTGTGATAAAAGAAAACCATAAATTCCTGTTTTTTGTTCATTTCTAATAAAACATTTAATATAATAAATATTAGAATACAATCTTCTAGGTTTTGCTTTAATTATAATATATTGAAATATAGGAGCTAAATCATCAGCACCTGCATCAATATTTTTCCCTGAAGAAAATTTAATTGTATTATTTATTGTTTCATATGCTTCTGAAATACAAAATAATTTATCATGAACTGATTTTTTATTTTCCATTTGAATTATAAAACTTTCTGCATATTTTAATTCATTAATATATATTTTTTTTATTTCTAAATTCTCAGGAGTAATCCAAGATAATTTTAATGTTAAATTGTAGAAATTATTATCTTCTTTTAAAGGAATTTCTGGGAAAATATAATTATATATTTTTTTGTGAATATAATTTTCTATTTTTTCTATTATATTAGAATATTTATTTTCTTGATCATATGAAAATTTTGAATTTTCTTTTAAATATTCTTTTAAAATTTCAAATAATTGACTAAATGTTTCATATATTTTATTTTTTTGATTACCATTTTTAATATCTTCACAAATATAATATTTTAAATTTTTTTTTTCTTCATCTGTTTTTTTTGAAAATTGATAAATAAATTCTCTAATATTCTTTATTTTTGGAATAGAAGAATTTTTTGATTTCATACCAATTCCTCCCATTATTCCTTCAATATATTGTAATTTATTCTGATATTTTTTTGTAGTTGCATCTACTTCTTTTATTTCTACTTTTGGGCCATCAGTATTATTTTCATTTATTTCAAAATATATTTCAAATTTAGTTTTATTAATAAATTGTTCAATTTGAAAAAATTTTTCAATTATATTCATTTTTTTTAAATTAATTTCTGAAGTTTCAATTTTTTTTTCTGCACATCTTTTATAAAGTCCATATCTTGTATTAATTATTGAACTTAAACCTTTTAAATTAGTTAAAATTAAATTTTCTTGATTATATAAATCATTATATAATTGTTCAAAATCATTTTTTTTATAACTTTTATCAAGCATTTTTTTATTATTAGATATATATTGACTATACCATTTTAAAGGAATACCATGTTCATTTCCTTCGATACTTTCATCAAAATCATCTAATGTATGTTTTAATTCTAAAAAAAATTGTTTTTAACTTTTTTCTGCATTTAAATATGGATAATCTTTATTATTTAAATAATTTAATCCTAACAAAACTCTTTTAATACAAAATAATATTCTTTTCAAAATAAAATTACTATCATTTATATTTTTCTCTTTTAAATAATTTACATTTTCTTCAATGAATAATTTATTTTCTTGTTCGTGTATTTTATAAATGAGAAAAAATTTTCTAACCATTAAATCATTTTTTAAATAATTATTTAATTTTTCTTCTTCATTACTAATTTTATCAATTGTCTTAGAGAAAAAATTGAATTTTACAAAATTTTTAAAATAATCTTTATTATTTTTTAAAACTTTATTTAAAAATAATACATCTTCAATACTAAAACAAACACAATGAATATTTACTAATTCATCTGGATTTTGACAAAAATAATTATAAGTTGGAATTTCAATATCATTATATAAACTTTTTGTAATATCAATTGAATTATTTTTTATCATATGAGTATCATTAATAATTGAATAAATTGAAACTTTCATATGTTCTTCAATTAATTTATTTAAAGATTTTGGAAATTGAATATCTATTAATCTATTATAAAACTCATTAATTATTGGAATTACTTCTATAATATAATGATTAAATAATGTATAATCACTTTCAATACTTGAATCAAAAAACATTCCTTTATTTATTTTTGATAAAACTTTTGCAATTATTTTTAAACAATTTTTTGTTGATTGTGATAAAATTGTTGAAGTTATTATTGCATTTATATCACTATTTATTAAAATTGGAAATATACATTTTCCAAAAATAAATTCTCCAATAAATGCATTTTTTTCATATTTATTTAATTTTGGAAATCTTTTTGAAATTAAAATATATATTATTTTACAAATACATCTAATTGGATATGGAATTGTAGAAATTTTGTCTATTAATGATTGAATAATTTTATCTATTAATTTGAGAATATATAAAAAACTTGATTTATAAATTTCAAAAATTTTATTTTTATAATTTTCAGAATCATTTAAATTATTTATCAATTGATTATTTGAAAAAATATTAGGATTTTTATTTAATCTTTCTAATTGTTTTAAATAAAAATCTTTTAAATTTTGATTATTTTCATTTTGAATTTTTTGATTTAAAGTAAAAATATTTAATTCAATATTATAATCATCATTAATATTTGATTTTCTATTATTTTCATTTTCATTATTACTTTCATAAATTTCATTTGTTTTCTTTTTTTTTATTTTTTCTTCTTCATCATCTTCTTCATCATCATCATCTTCATCATCATATTCATCTTCTAATATAAATTCATCAATTCTTTTATTAATATCTATTTTACATTTTGGAATATTTTCTACTAGTTTATAATCAAAAATATTATTCATTAATATTTTATTATTAGAAACATTTTCATGTTTTAAAAATTTTATTGAACTAATTTTAGTAACATTTAAATCTATTATTTGATATCCTGAATCTTCAATTGATAAAATTATAGGACCTAAAGTACTAGAAATATAACTTTTTAATTCTTGTCTTTTAGTATAACTTTTTAAAAAATTACCAACAATTGAATATTTAATATCTAAAAATGATGAAACTGAAGCAGAATTCATTGATAAAATTTCCTTTTTTAATAATAAAAAAATTAAAATTAACAATTCTTCATGTTCTGGATTTGGAATTATAATATTTTCATAAAATTGATGACAAAATAAATCAATTAATGAAGATACTTCTTTTTCATTTGATTTAATATATTTTTCTTTTTCAATTACATTAAAAAGTTGAAATACATAATTATAATTATCTCTAAATATAAAAAATAATTTTTGAATTGGATCATATGCATCTTGTAATATTTTTTCTGGATCATCATCTGGAATTATATCTTTAATTTTAAATGAATTTTCTATAGTATTTATTGATATTATTTCTTCTTTTGTTTGACGAATTTTTAATTTTCTTTCATAAAAATCAAAATATTTTTTTTTTAAATAATTTTGACTTTCTATTTTTTGATTATTTATAGTTTCTTTTAATGTTATTTCTTCTTTTATTGTTTTTTGAACTGTTAACCATTTTTCTAATACTTTTTTTACTTTTTCAATTTGTTTTTCTTCATTTACTCTTCTAAATGTTTCTTCTTTTTCTTCTTCTTCTTTTTTTGTCATTTTTTATGACAAATTATTAATTTATTTTTTATTCAGAAAATTTAAAATAGTTTCAATTATTAATTTATTTTATAATTAAATTTTATATAAAATATAAATAAATGACTTAAATTAAAAATGGAAACGACTCAAAGAGAAATATCAATACAATTTACAAGTATTTTTATATTTAAAGTTTCATTAGTAAAAAACGCAAGATTAGCAGTTGTAAAAACAAAAGAAAAATTACAAAAATATAAGACACCACAATTTGAAATTATAATCAGGTTATTAGATAAAGAAAAAAAAATAATCAAAGAAAAAAAAACAGATCCAATTCCTTTACAAGATTCATTAATGTTTTATCAAAATGAATTCATAAAATTGTAATATAAAATATTTATAATAAGCAAGGAATAATATAGATATTATCAATAATAAAATTGAAATATGTTTTAAAATATCAAATGAAGATGAATTATGTTCAAAATTAAAAATAAATCTTTCAAAATTAAAAATAAATGAAGAAATAGAAGATGTATGGACATTCAAAGATGATAGTTTTATAAATTTAATATATAAAATAAAATCAAAAAATAGAAATGTTGAATTTAAAAATAAAAGTTTAACATTTAGAGAAACAATAAAAAGTGAAAAAAAAGAAAAAAAAAATGATGAACAAAATCAAGAAAGTGAAATTACTATATTTACAAAATCAACAAACAACAATTTTGAAATATTACAAAGTAATTTATTAATAAATGATCCAAATAATGAATATTCAAGTGAATATATTTCAAAATTAGATTATAATATAATAGAATATGATACTTTTTGTCATTGTATTTTTATTTCTGGATTAAAATATAATAATACTGAATTAGTAGAAAAAAGTGAAGAATATCCATCACCTTGTTTACATAAAGAATGTTCAATTTTATCTTCTTTTCAACCAAGTGTTCTTCAATCTTATCAAAATCCAAATAAGAAATTTCAAATTGAATTATCTGAATTAACTTCAAATTTAGTTTTTCCATTAGGAATTAAATTATGTTTTTATTATGATATAAAATCTATTTATCCTAAATCATATAATTCTTTTTTAAATATTATTAGAAATCAAAAAGGTGATATTTATTATATTGTTTCACTTCATTATTTTAGAGAAATGAGTATGATTGATTTTGAAAAAAAATATAAAATAAATCCTCTTAAAGAATATATTAAATTTAAAAATGTTAATGATAATGATGAACATTTTGATACAAAAAAATTTGAACATCATTTTAAAATTATAACTCAATTTATAGATAATGAAACAGTATTAATTCCAGAATGTATGAGTTTAGTTTCAAGATTTCCTTTTATTAATCAAATGGAAAATTGTTTAAAAACAATGATAAATTTAGATAATGATGATTTAAATAATTTAATTAATCATCTTACAAATGAGATTCCTGTTCCTTTTAGAAATCAAAAAATATTATTTTATATTCCTTATAATCCTTCAGTTTTTCAATTAGTTTGTCCATTTAGACCAAGTATGGTTAATTTTACTACTTGTAATATTTTAAAATATTTGTCAATTGAAAATATTATTAAAATATTTCATTTAATATTATTAGAACAAAAAATATTATTTATTCATAATGATTATCAAATATTAAGTTATATTTCTTTTGCTTTAGTAAATTTAATTTATCCTTTTAATTGGGTTAATCCTTATATTCCTATATTATCTTTATCAACTGTTCAATTTCTTCAAAGTATTGTTCCTTTTATTATGGGAACAGATGAATTTTTATTTAATTATTCTATTCAAAATGATTATATTGGATTAAATAATGAAAATAAAATTATTTTTGTTGATATTGAAAATGATGAAATAACTATAAATGTTGAACATATAATGAAAAAAAGATATTTATTTAATAAAGATGTTATTAAAACTTTAAAATTACCTGAATTTCCTGAAGATATACGTAAATTTTTAAAATATAGATTAAAAGAAATAAAAAAAATTCATAATGATTATATTGTTGAGGAAAAAATTAGAGATACTTTTTTAAAAGTTCTTGTAATGATGTTTGGTAATTTTCAAGTTTTTATTTTTACAACTAATGATATGCCAATTTTTAATTCAGAATCATTTTTATTAACAAAAGATAAAGATAAAAACTTTTATAATGAAATTATTCAAACACAAAATTTCAATCAATTTTTATTAAATGAAAATGATATAACAATTAGAAAAAGAAATAAAATGACAGAAATTTTAAATGAACCTTATGGAAAACAATATGATAATTTATTAATTGATAGTTCACTTTTCAATATTAAAGCAAGAAAACATATAAATGAAATAGAACAATTATTATATAATCCTAAATTAAGATCACGTTCAATAAAAAAGGAGATATCAAAAACAAAAAAAAATCATTTTGAATCAGAATATAAAAATTCAAGTCATCATTTAGAAACTGAAACTTCTTTATCTCATTCAAGAGGATTAAATTTAATTAAGAAAAATAGTTTATTTAATACAGATTTAAATGATACAAATAATTCAACAAAAAAAAATGACAATCCTTATATTGAAAAGACAACTTTAATATTTCCTTATTTTATTGAATCACCAATGGATGATACAATTGATAGAGAACAAATTGAAATTTTTATAAACAATGAAATTAATAAAAAGAATTCTGAAAATAAAGATAAAAAAAAAAGACCAAAAAATATTATTGAAGGAAATAAAATTTATAAAATAAATGAAGTAAAAGATATTTATAGAAGATATTTTTATAATATATCAATCCCACCTAAAAATGAAATTAAAAATAAAATTATGAGAAGGAAAAAATCATTCAGTACAAATGATTTACAAAAATATAAACAAATTGATGAAATTCAGTTAATTCTAGATTGGTTTAATACAATTTGTAATGAAGAATTTGAAATGAAAAAAATAAAAATTGACAATATAAATAATTTAATGAAAAAACAGAAAAATAGAGAATATTTTGCTAATTTAATTTCACAAGGATATACACTTAATGATGATTTTAAAAAATCACTTTTAAATAGAAGTTATGAAGAAATGCTTAAAATAATTACATTTATATTAAATATTATAACTGAAAGAGAATATGATTCTATTAAGTTATATACTATTGCAATATTTTCTTATTTTACTTATGATAAAGTTAATAAGAAAATTAAATATATTTATCAAGATTATATTAATTCAAATATAAAATGTATATTTTGGGGAGAAAATGAGTTTTGGAAAAATTGGTTTGTTAAAGATTTAAATAATGGTGAAATATATATATTTGATGAAGAAAATGACATTGATAATCAATATTTACCTTATTCTATTAAACTTTTATTAAAAATATATTATTTTATGGTGAGATTAAATTTGGATAATGAATTTATTCATGAATTAATTTTCAATAGTTTAGCATCTAATTATTTAAATGGAGATGAATTATATCAATTAAAGATTGAAATATCAAAATTGTAAATTATATAAAAATATTTTATTATCATTTATTAAAATAATTAATATTTTTATCATATAGTAAATTGGTAGTTTTTACAATAGAAAAATATTTTTTTATTTCAATTGAATTTTATAAAATAAAAAAAATATAAAAATTTTAAGAATTATTTTTAAAATATTAGAAAATATATATTTTCATAGCATTACTCTCTAAATTTTATTAAGTTAATATATATTTATTAATAATACAATTAACTCAAATACTTCAACTTTCACTTATATAATTATTATATTGAGAATTAATAACTTTTACATTACTTTTAAAAGTTGGATTAATAGTTTGTAATATTAAACTTTTTCTATTCGTAGAAGGAGATTGAATAACTTCTAATTTTTTCAATATATTTATAATATTTAATCTATTATTTATCAATCCTTTATATATTTGATAAGCCATTTTAGCCTCTTTACTTGCAAAAATTATAGGAAGAATTCTATATGAAAGTGATGATTTTATCCTTCTAAATGAATCTACTTTAAGTAAATTTATTGGTACTATATTTGAATTTGCATTTTCAGTTTTATTTAATTCCAAATTATTATTTAAATTTAAATTTGATTTTGCTAATAGTGAAGAGTTTACATGTACAAGACTTTTATTCTGTTTTTCCATGATTTTATCTTCAATAATAAAATCATTAATTATTTTTAAATAATATGTATTCATAGAATTAAAATAATTTAATAATGAACCTAATAAAGTAACAACTTTTACTAATCCTCCAATTATTGCAATATAATCTTGAAATTTTGTATATTCCTTATGATAAATAGATGTATTTATACTATTTAATATTGTTAAAGTTGAAAAATAAGTTTTTTCACCTTCTAATAAACTTGGATCAATTCTTACTGAATGATATCTAAAAAAATTTTCATTTTGTTTACTAGTAAAAATATATCCATTATCAGTAATATATTTTATATTTTCAAAATATAACCAAATTCTTTTATATAATAAAAGTGATAATTCATATCTTTCTTTTCTTAATTCAATTTTTTTAACATCATTATGATTTAATGAATCAATATTATAATCTATAAAAATAACATCTAAATAAGGTGATTTAATATAATTTTTAATATCACTAATAGAATAACAAGAATTATTATTTTCAGTTGTATTTAAGCAAAATCTTAAAGTAAAAGAATAATAAGAAAAAGGATAAGAATTTCCATATAAACCATAAATAGTTTGGGAATAATTTCTAGGATTAATACAATAATAAGTAGTTAAATTTTTAAAATTTTGAAAATATGATTTATATTCATCACTAAAATGAATATTTAAATCACATTTACTAATATTAAGTTTTTGAGAATATTGAGAAGCTGTTCCAATTAAAGAAGAATCATTTGAACCACCAAACCAAACACTACTTGTAATATAATATATTTTTTCATCATTTTCATAAGGTAAAGAATTCGTATCTGATAATCTTAATAAAAAAGGAAGTTGATGAGAATTTGTTATATTTACAAATGAATCTGTAAAAGTTGAATGAATTACTGTCATATCTCTTCTCTTGAATAATCTAATTAAAAAATATGTTCCACAAAATATTGATACAAAAAATGTTAAAAAACTTATTAATCCACCAAATAATGTTTTGAAAGATTTATCTCCTTCATTATTTATTGTTAATGATACTTTTTGAGAAAGGAAATCAATTTCTTTTATATATTTCATTTAAATTAATAAAATTTTTATTAATAAAAACTTAAATAATAAAATAATTTAAGTTATTTAATTTAAATATTTCGAAATTATAATTTATTTCATTCAATTTATTAATTTTTCCTTATAAAGTTTTAACTATTAATTAATTGATATTTTATTTTTATTGAAATATAAATACTTTAAATATTAATAAATGATAATTATTTATGATATATTTAAAATGGCAAGTACAATTATAAATTATTTTATTGACTATAAATTAAAACATTACTTTGATGAAGAAACAAGAACAAATTTATGGAATGGAACAGTAGATTTAAATAATAATCATAATTAGATTTTACTCCTAATAAAGCTTTTATTTGTGATATTTGAAGATTAATTGATATACTTGGAAATATAATATCTAAAAAATATTTTGGTATTAAATTCTCTTTGTAATTATTATTCATTTGTAATTTAAGAACTAACATTAAATTATATTTTATATTTGAAAGAGATTTTTCAAAAAAGTAGAAGAAAATTATCAAAGAAAGTTTATTTGAAAAAATATTAAATATTCATTAAAATTGAAATCTGGAGATTTATTAATGTATAATAATATTTTATTTACTATTGAAAATACTGATATTAATATTAGAAGATGTAAAAAAAACCTTTAATTAAATATTAGAAACTGAAAATTATTGTTCTGAAATTAAAAATTAAGATTAAAAAGTCATTGGATTTATTATATTTAATAATATTTATTTATTTATTTAATATTTAAATTCATATTTAAATTAAATAAATTATAAAGATACTATTTTTTATTTTGTATTTTAAATAATTAGTTATTTATTTGTTTATGTGATTAATTTTTTTATATTAAAATTCTTTTTTAAAAATCAATTCATAAAAATATTTAAAAAAAAATAAAATATAGAATGTCAGAAATATCATATGAAAATTTCACTTTTAAATTTGAAGATGGAAGAGAAGTAACACTTTTAAGAACAGAAGTACTTGAATTTTCACCATCTTTTTATTATCAAAATTTAAACAATAATGATAAAATAATTTTTCCATTAGGATTGACACCAGAAGATTTTAAAACATTTATTGAAGTATATCAAAAAGGAAATTTATCATTAAATAATAATAACTTACTCTATTTAGAAGAATATACTAATGTTGTAAAATTACTTAAAATAAGTGAGTTTTTTAAAAATGATTCATTTTGTTTTGTTTTAATTAATAATTATTTTATTACTGGAGAAAAAATTAATCAACAAAATGCATTAACACTTTTAGAAATGAGTTATAATAAATTAAATGAATTAAATAAAGATGGTAATTTAGATGATAATAATAATAATGAAGAAATTGATAATGCTTGGTTTGAATTATTTTTAAAATGTTTAGAAATTGTAGGTGATAATTTATTATATTATTTTCAAATTGGAAAAACAAAAAAAAGAAATAATGATAATAATACAGATATTAATTTATCATCTTTTGATCAAAAAATAATTGATGAAATTGTAGAAAAATTTTCTAAATATTTAATAAAAAATAATGCTTCAATATCTGAGAATAGAGTAACTATTTTAACTAATGGTGATGAATTAAATAATATTACTATTCATGAATTAGAAACTATAATAAATTATGTTCAAAATGGAAGAGGACAAAATAATTTTTTTGATTTATTAACAAATGAATATATGAAAATATGTAGTGAAGAAAATTTGAATGATATTAATAATTTACCTAATCCTACTTTTTTATTAAAAATAGATGTAAATGATATTGAAAATTATTATGAAGAATTTGTTTTAGATAATCAAATTGATATGAAAAATGAAAGGAAAATAGTTTTAATATTTTTTTATAAAAAAACAGATGATAGTTTGAATATTTCAATTAAAATGGAATATAATAAAGCAAATAATTCAAATGAAAATTATTTTAATATATTGACTTTTGTTTCATCAGTATTTATTGAAGAATTAAAAGTAAGACAAATAAATATTAAAAGTATTTCAAATAATAAGAGTTTATATAGTATTTTTAAAATGAATAATTTTATAAGAACATTAAATACTAGTCCAAATATTGAATATTTAACTATTAAAATATTTATGAAACCTTGTTATTTTCATAGTATTCTTTGTTGTTTTTTTTTGAATAATTTTAGTCAACTTTATAATGATCCTAAAATTGCTAAAATATCAAAACAATTATTTTTACTTTTATTAAAGAATAAAAATTTTTTATTAAATAATTCATCTGATAAAATATTAAAAGCACTTTTAAATTGGTTAGATGATGAAATTAATATAAGAGAAGATATTATAAATATAATAGAATATATAAAATGGGATAGTGTATCATTAGAATTATTTTTAGAATTTATTTTAAAATATGGAAAAAATATTTCAAATGAAGAATTAGAATATATTTTTATTAATTCATTTGAAAAAAGAGCTGAAAATATTATAAATTTTTCTTCAAATCAAAATATTTCTGATAATGTAAGATATTTTAATAGAAGTTTAATTAAAGATATTATTAATGTATCAAAAAAAATTGATTATGTAAATTTATTTTATGAAAATAAAAAATTAAATAAATTGAATAATTTTGAAACATCAAGTATGTTAGTAAGAAATTATTCAACAACTCATACAAATACACAAAGTAAAGTTAATTTAATTACTAATAAATCAGCAATTTTTAATAATGGAAATGTACCAAATAATGAACAAAAAAATATAATAAAAGATGATAAAAAAAGTAATATAAGTATGAAAGAAGAAAAAAAAAGTAATTTAAGTTTAAAAAGTCATGGTCAATTAAAAAGAAAATCAGAACAAAAATTTACAATAAAAAGAAAACCTTTAAAAGAAAAAACTTGTGGTGAAAAAGAAAAAGAAATAATATTATCAGATCAAAAATATAGTAATATATTAGGTTTAGTTGAAGATAAAAAGAATCAATCAGCAATGAATGAACAAAAAATTGAAATAGCATCACTTAAATCAAAATCAAAATCAAAAAATAAAATTATAAATAATCAACCATTAATGAGATATATGAATACAACACCAAATCCTAAAAAAAATATAAGGAAAACAAAATCAACTAAAAACATATTAAGAAAGAATCAAAATAATAAGAGTTTTGTAAATGTTAATATAAATACAAATTTAAATATATCAAATAATTATTCAATTTATAATTTTGATACAAATAATAATAATAATAATATTAATAATAATAATAATATTATTAATCAAAATACTCAAAATAATCAAAATATAAATCAGACTTTTAATAAACCAAAACAAAGAACATCATATATTGTTCATACACAAGAAAATAAAAGTATAAAAAATCATCATCATGTTAAACAAATGTCTCTTTTAAATCAAATTAGTAAATTGAAATTAAATAATAAAAAAGATGATTCTTCAAAAAATATTAAGAAATTTAATCAAAATAATAATAATAAATTAAAAAAATTAAATATTTATGACATATAAATCTAATATTTTTTTTTCTAAAATCTAAAATATTAATTTTATTATTTTATTTATAATTTTATTGTATTATATGAAATATATAACTAAATGTGATTTTTTATCTCGAAAAGCAAATTTTACATTTAATGAAGAAGGTGATATTAAATATAAAACATTCATAGGTGGAATAATAAGTCTATTTTCAGTTTTATGTTCATTTGGATTATGTACTTATTTTTTAATATCTTTTTTTAAAAGAGAACAAACATCAGTAGTATTATCAACAGAAACTAATTTATTTGTTAATAATTCAAAATCAAATGAAATGCCAATTTTAATAAGAGTAACAGATACTAATTCACAAATTTATCAAAATTCAGAAAATTTATATTATATTACTATGAAAATATGGTTTGGTGGAACAAATGATTCAGAACAATTTAATAAAGTTGAACAATACACTCAAAATATATTAATGGAGAAATGTGATATTAATAAACATTTTTCAAAAGATTATAAAACATTAATTAGTGGAATTGATAATTTAAATTCTTATTATTGTCCTTCAATTAGAAATTATACTCAAACTCTTTATGGAATTTATGGTACTGTTTATCCTTATTCTTATTATTCATTTACTATTAGATTCTGTGATAATTCAACTTTTAATAATCAATGTAATTCATTAGAAAATATAAGTACTATATTAGAAGAATCTTATTTAGATGTTATTTATATTGATTATATTCTTAATTCTTTAAGTAACTCTGATGTTGGTATTATGACATTAAGACAAGAAAGATTTATGATATCATCAACTATGTTTAAAAGAATTTGGCTTTATCTTGAAAATGTAAAATATATTATTGATAATGGATATATTTTTACAAATAATATAATTCAAAGATTTTATAGATATAGTTCAGTTAGATTTGATGTTGATTCAAGAAATACTTTTAAAAATAATTATTTTTCTACTTTAACAATATTAAATTCAAGACAAACTTCAATTTATTATAAATCATATTTAAAACTTCAAGATATGGTTGCAATATTAGGTGGAATTATTAAAGCATTTACTATTGTTGGTTCATTTGTTAATTATTTTAATGCTATAAATTCTTATTATTTTAAATTAATTACTGATTTTATGATTGAAAATGGTTATGATAAAAGTTATAAAAAATTCAGAAATACTTCAAATATATCATTAATTAAAATTAGAAATCAACTTTCTGGAATAAAAAATGCAAACAATAATTATCCAAAAAAGAAAAATACATTAAATCTAGGACCAAGAATTGATAAAAAAGATTTTGTAAGGAGAAGAATATCTTCAAGTATATTACCTATAAGTATTTCTTCAAAAAATTTAAAATATAAATATGAATTATTGATGTTAATTGAAGAATTAAATAAAAGATTAAATATTATAACAGTTTTAAAAAAATTAGAAACTATTCATTTAATATTTGATCCAATTAATCAAAGTTTTATAAACTTATCTAAAATTAACCAAACAAAAATAGAATTAAAAAATAATAATTATATTATAAAAAATGATGCAGCTAGTTCTGCAAACAATAAAATAATAGGTAGTTAATATAATGTAAATAAATGTAATTATCTAATCTTTTATAAGATTAATTAATGATTTAATCATTATTTGGTTAATATTTTATTAATTTGTTTAAAATTATTGTTTGTTTATTGCTTATGAATAGATAAATTAAACAATATAATAATTATTAAAAATAAAAAAAATTTTTTTTAATAATTTTAATTTTGATTTATAAATAAAAATAATTACAAAGAATAAAGTAAAGTATATATGAAAAAAAAGTTAACATCTCAAACTAAAAAAAAATAAATTACAAATAAAGATTTCATATATACCAAAAGTGAAAAATCATTTATTAAATAGATATTTTTTTTGTTCTTTCAATTGTTTAATTAAATTATTCCAAAGATCAAAAATATTTAAACCTTCATTATTAGTTTTTTTTCTTTTGGGACTTTTTCTTCCTGGACTCATTCCACCAAATCTTGATTGTTTTCTAATATTATTAATAGTAAAAGTTCTATTATCCTTATTTCTTATTTCTCCAACATTACTTTTTTCTTTTATATTACTTTTAACATTTTTAGCAGAATTATTTTTATATAATATTGTTGTTTCACTTTCATTATTATTTTTGTCTTTTAAACTTAAATCTTTTAATAAAATAATATTATTTTCTTTATTCTCTGGTATTTGTATTAAATATTCATCATCTTCTTCAATAATATCTTCATCTTCTTCTTCTTCTTCCATATCTTTTTTTGCTTCTTCTAAATAATAATCTATTCTTATATGAATTTTATTTGCTTCTCTTAAATCATCATAATTATAAATAGATAATAAATAATAACCAAGAATACTTAATTCATTATCTTCTTCAGAATCATAATAAGGAACAATAGGAATTCCATTATTTAAATGATAAGCAAAACTTAAAACAGAATTATCAATAATAATAATATCTTTTAAATTATAATATTTATCAAAAATATCTAAATCTTTAATATAAAATTTTTTTCCATTTACATTTGCTTGAACACAATTATTTCTATATAAACGATATTTAGTATATTTTAATTGAGGATCCATATAATTTAAAACTGCATCTGCATAAGATTGATGACTTGCAGTATAAATTACAATATGATATTTTTCTTTTATAAATTCCATTGTTTCTTCCCAATGAGGTCTTATATTTATTCCTATTTTTGTTTTTTTTTTTGAAGGTAATGTTACATTTACTACATGATTATATTTTTTTTTATTTGGCATATCACCTTTTATTTCTCCTATACAATGTGCTAATGTTTCATCTAAATCAAATAATACTATTTTTTTAAATGATTCTTCTTTTGGAAAATGTAAATTTACTTTTTCATTTAATTTTACTTGTTTATTTTTATCTAATTCTAATATTATTTCAAGACATCTTTCTGTATATTCATAAAAATCACTTATATTTTCAGTATTTGTGAAATGCTTTACTTTTTCTTCAGAATTTAATAATTGTTGATATTGAAGTGATTTTCTTCTTAAAGATTGGATTTTTTTTGGATTTGAATAGGTTTTTTTTGTTAAAATTAATTTATTTACTTTTTCAAAATCTAATGATAATTGTTTTTGATAATTTTTATCTTTTTTTATTAACATAAATTCTTCTATTTTATCATCAATTTCAGGCTCATCATTTTTTATTTGTGGAGGACTTCTTTTTAATTTTTCAATTAATTCATCATAATTTTGTTCTAAAGTTTTATCTTTTAAATCAGTTCTATTTTTTTCATATGATGAATTTATTCCATCATCTGAAAATGATTTTGACCTTTTATTTAATTTACTGATTTGATAATCAGTTTTTACATTTTGAATAAGACATTGAGGTAATTTTTCTACTGAATATGATGCTTTTGATTTTGAATGTTTATATATATTTTTATTTGGAAAATTTTTTTTCCATAAAGGAGTTATTATTGATTTTTTCGCTTTATTATTATTATATCCTAAAGTATTTCCTATTGAAAAAGTAACTGATGAAGAATAAGAAACAGCTGGTTCACATATAACAAAGGAATCATTATTAAAATTTGACATTAGAATTTAAAATAAGATTATATTTATTTATTCAAAAAATAATATTTAGAATAAATTATATGTTAATTATATATTATAAATAAATCTATAATAATTAAAAAACTAATTTCTTCAAATTACATAATTTATAAAAATACATAAACAATAAAAAATTTACTTTTCTTTTATATTTTAATAGTATTAAATTGAGAAACTAAATTATTTTGTTCTTTAGCTAAACTAATTCTAATATCTTTTGTTTTCATTGCATCATATTTAATTCTTTCTAAAACATCTCCTAAATTTTTTAAAGTTTCATTATCACCTTTACAATCACCATAAAATGCTTTAACCCAAATTCCATTTTCTTTTTGTAATTTAAATGCTTGAGGTAAATTATCTATTATTAAAATTGTTTTTAAATCTCTTCCTAATTTACTTAAATCTTTTACAAAATTTTTTCCACTTAAAATTGCATGTCTTCTATATAATCTATATGAAAAATATTTTTCTTTTTTTTCTATCATATTTATTATTGGATCTACATATTTTTCATTACCAAAAGAAAAAAGAACTAATTCATATTCTTTTTTCATTAATGATAAAAAATAAAATAAATATGGTCTAAATACTAAAATTCCTTTTTTTGAATTTAAATCTGATGATCTTTTAAAATGAATTAAAGTTTCATCTAAATCAATTACTAAAGTAAATTCAAATTTAGGATCTCTTGAAGGAAGAAAATAATTTGTATTTATTTCTTTATTTTCTATTATATTTTCTTTTGTTATTTCTAATCTATATGATAATATATATGAACCATTTGGATCTGGTATTCTAAATAAAAAAATATTATAAAATTTTTTTAAATCTATCATTAAAAATGATTTTGTTTTTTCATATGCGTCATAAAAAAAATTTGAAGATATTATTTTAAAATTTCCAATTGCATTTTCATTTTTTAAAATATATGGAAAACGTAATCTAAATATTTCAGGATGATAATTTTTAGAATATATATTATTTAATATTATTTTATAAAAATCAGATATTTGTTGAAAATTAGGTTCGAATATTTTAATTATATCATATTCATTTAAATAATCTTTTTTTATATTTAATGTTAATTGATATTTTATTAAATTTTCTAATTGTTTATACCATTCTAAATTTTCTTTTGATTTTTTTGTTTTTTGAAGTATAAATTTTATAATTACTAAAAAATTAAAACAAATTAAATTAAATATAGATTTTAATATAATTGCAACTTCTTGAAATTTACCTGTATATGATATATCATAATTCATACAATAACATAAAATTTCAATCTTTAAAAATTTATCAATTTTTTCTCTATTATTTGATTCTTTAAATAAATCTAAAATAATTTGATATATTTCATAATTATAATAAAAATTTAAAAATTCAAAACATTCATTATAATTTGGTTCACAAACTTTTAATTTTTGAATAATATTTTGAAGTAAATTTTCAGAAATATATAAATTCTCAAGATTAAAATTTTGTATTTTATTTTTATTCAATAATTTAGATTGATAAAAAGTATAAGAATGATTTTGTTCTTTTTCATCTATCAAATTGCTTTTTCTTGAATTATTACTTGATAAAGGACCATTTTTATTCTTTAAATAATTGTAATTAATTTTACTATGACTTTTTCTTTTTATTTCATTTGAATTATTTTCAAATGTAACATTTAAATAATCTTCATTTTTTTTAGAATTATTTTCTGAATTATTAAATTCTTTTTTATTTTTAAAATTTGAATCATTATTATTTTCATAATTAAAAATTTCTTCTTTTTTAGAATCATCATATTTTTTTTTATATAAAAAAGTTAAAGAATGACTTATTTTATGTGATTTATGAATCGAAATAATATTATTTTCATTAGAATTCAATACATCTTTAAGTGAATTTGCTTCTGCTTTATAAGAAGTTATTGAAGAAATATTTTGTGATGAATTAATTATACTTTTATCATCTATTTTATTTATTATTTTTTCATCTTTTTTAGGTGAAACTAAATTAAATACTGAATGTTTTTTTCCAATATCTAATTTAATTGGATTTAATTCTGCTAATCTTTCTTTTCTTCTTTTTTCTAAAAATAATTTTTTTGAATATTCTTTTAAATGAGATTTTTTAGGTTTATTATCTTCATTTTTATTTTTTTCATTATTTATAGAAGTCTTATGTTGTTGAACTATTTCAGAATTACGAGTAATATTTAATTGTTGATTTATTACTTTATTACGAAATAAATTATTTTGGATATTATGTTTATTTTTTATTTGATTTTTATAGTCTGAATATAGTTTATTTGGAGATTGTATAATTTGAGATTTTTTCTCAAGAAGTTTTTGCCTCATTTATATTTATATATTTAAATTATGGAATTATTCACGTTATTTTATTTTTTCTTAATATTCTTAAAAAATATTTTTTCCATTTAAATTTGGAATTTTGAAAGTTGAATAATAATTATAAATAATTATTATCTTTATATTAAAAAATCAAATTATAGTCAAACTAAATTTTAAATCAATGATTAACGGAAAAAAAAAAATTAAAATATGAAAAAAATTTAGAATTATCTTTTTTCATAATATTCTATTTTATTTAATTAAAATAAAAATTAATAAAAAAAATAAAATCAATAATTTTTTTAAAAAATTCTCAATCAAATTAAAAAATTAAATATCAAAAAAAAATAAAGAAAAAAAATCCTATTCTAACTTAAACTGATTCTTAATCAAAGTAATAAAATGTGCATCATTATCAATAGCAACAGACAATCCAGCATAATAATCATCCCATTCCTAAAAAAATATAAAAAAAAAAATTTATTTAAAAAAATAAAAAAATTACTTTTTTTGTAACTGTAGGTTGAACAACATTATTAAAATTTTTCAAATATAAATAAAACATTTGATCTTCATTTAATTTTCCCATAGTAAATTTAGGATGTTTTTGACAATTAAAAACTTGTTTCATTTGATTAACATCAGCAACACCAGAACCATTATCAAAAATACTAAAAACATAATCAATTGCAGCTTGTCTTTCTTCATTTGGTTTTCCTCTTAAAGCAAATAAGAATTCTTCAAAATTTAACATACTTGAATTTTCTTGATCAATAAATCTTGAAATTAATGAAGCATCTTCTTTAATTATATGAAGACCACATGATGATAATGCATTGAAAAAATCTGTTCCATTTACTCTGTTATTATTATCAAATGATGGAAGACTTTTAAATACTCTTGGAAGTGTTGCTATTGTATTTGAACCTTTTTCTAATAGTTTTTGACGATATTTTCCTATTACTGTTTTATTTTATAAAAATTTTTTTTTCAATTTTTATAAATGTTATATATGGTTTTTTTTACTTTCGAAGTATTTGTTTGAGTATAATGGTAAGTCTGACATTTTTTTTTTTATTTTGGTTATTTTTTTATTTTTTATTTTTTTTTTATATTTTTGTTTTGTTTTTTTTATTTTTAATTAATTAATTTAAAAGTTTTTTAAATAAATTGATTATAAATGTCTGTTAAAAATCCTTTAAGAAACTTTGGTGATGCAAAAACAAATAGAAATAATATTCTTCCATCATATGATTTAACTAGTCTTTCAATACAATTAACAAGAATTGGAAAAATGTTAGAGGAGTCTATATTAAAATTTACTAAAAGATATTTAATAATATCAACAGAATTTGAGGAAATGAAAAGAGAATTTATAGGTCAAGTTACATTAGTAAATGAATATTTAAACTTAACAAAAAAAGAAATAAGATATGAAAAATATGATTCTTTTAATCAAGGTAAATACTCTAATATTTCAAATATTCCTATTATGCCAAATTATGAACAAAAAGCAATTTTAAGAGGAGAAAAAAGAGATAATAAATCATTTTATAATAAAATAAATAATAATTTGAATGTTAATAATAATAATAATAATAGATATAATTCATCAATTCAAAAAAATAAAAAAAGTAATTCAAGTAATTCAAGAGTGATTAGTCCTGATTTAAGAAAAATGAAAAGTAATTCAACTAAATCTATAAGAGATGATAAAGGAACTTATTCAAAAAATCTAAATAAAACTAAAAATAAAATTAGAAATTATAATAAACCAAATAGTAATTATCATTTAAAAAAAGATGAAATTTTAGAGTCATTATCAGATAATCAAAGTAAAGGAATATTTTTATTAATTGATTCAAATGTTGTACCATATGAAGAAAAAATAAAATTATTATTTACTAAAAGGAATATATTTAATAATATTAAACCAAAAGATATATTGATTCAAGAATTAAAAGAATTACAAAATAAAATTAAAAAATTAAAAAATAATAAATTAAATGAAGAAGATAAGAAAATAATTAATAAAGTTATTTCATATCCTTCAAAAACAGCAAAAACAGGATTAAATTTTTTAACTTCAGAAAGAGAAAGTGAATTAATTAATAATGATAATGAAGTAAATATAATATTAATAAAAATGATTTATACTTGTTTAAATGAAGAATATTCATCTAATAATGTTAAAGAAGGATATGAATATTTATTCAAAAAATATAATGTTAATTCAATTAAAACTTTATTTCTTAATGTTATTTATAAAAAAGTTTTCAATGATTCTTTAAAAGATGAAACAAATGAAAATACTGAAAAGATTATTAATGATATTGCACAAAACAAAATTTTAATGGCTAATAATTTGGTTAGTAATACTAATAAAACTTTTAGTTATGTTTGTTTTTCTTTAGATGAAATTGGTGAATTTTTAAATGAAATTAAAGAATTAAATAAAGAAATGAGAAATAATATAAAAAAAGAAGTTGAATTAAATAAATTAATTGAAGAAGAACAAGAAATAAAAAAAAAATTACAAAAATAAAAATTAAATTTTATATTATATAAAAAATTTATAAATTATAATTATTATTTATTTAAAAATAATTTCAAGAATAAGAAGATGATTTGATATATCTTGAATTTCAATTAAATTACAATGGTTTTTGATTTCTTTTTCACTTGAAAAAAATAATTAATTTTTCTTGTTTTAAAATTTTTCTGATTAATATTGTTAATTTTTTATTTTCAAATGAAATATATTCAAGATTAATATAAGATTGTATATGTCTTTTTTAATAATTAATTCTTTTTTGGATTACTATTTAAATATTTTGGATTACTATTTAAATATTATTTTCCATAATTTATTATAATTAATTATAATAAATAAAATTCATTTTTTTTACAATATATTATTTATATTATCAATGAAATTATCATATTGTTCTTTTGCTATTATATTAAAACCTTCATACTTTTTATTACATATTATTAATATATTGCCATCATAATTTAATTTTTCTAAATTAATTAAATAATTAATATGTCATCTCTTTAAATATTATTCTAACATACTAAATATTTTAAATTAAAATAAATTATCAATTTCTAATTTTGTTAATTTATTATTAAAATAATATAAATATTCTAATTGAAAATTATCAATTTTTAATTCAGTTAATTCATTATTAATACAATTTAAAATTATAATATTATTATATGTATTATTTAATTTATTAACTTTTACTAATAATTTTAATATATTACTTTTAAAAGTAATATATTTTTTTTCAATAAATTCATTAATATTATATTTTGTAATAATTAATTCTTCCATTATTTTTATTATAATTAAATATAATAAATAAAAAATTCAATTTTTTTATAATATATTTTCTCTTTAATAATATTATTAATAAAGATATAATAATCTTCTTGTATCATTGTATTAAAATATTTATTATTTAATTACTTATTAATATTATATAATCATCACTTTCTAAAATAAAACTTTAACTTTTTTTTTCAAATTTTGTTTTATTTTAAACTTTTTTAATTATTTTAATTAAAATTTTTATTTCTATTTTTTACAATGTTTTTGGTTAATTGTAAAAAATATTTTTTATAATTATAAATTTGGAGTTATAGTTATTTTTTTTTAAATAATTAAAATAATGACTAATAATTATATTTGATTTTCTTTGATGTCAAGATAAATTTTTTTAAAAATTATAAGCTATTTAGCTAATTTAATATTTTCTTCAACTTTTGGATTATAAATTGTTAAGAATTTAAAAAAAAGTAATAAAATTAAATTAATTATTTTAAAAATATTTAAAATTATTAACTAAAATGGGAAGTCAATTATTTTCAAATTATAAAATAGAAAAAATACATTATTTAGAAAATAATTTTTGGAAAATATATCATGGTGAACATAATGAAACCAAACAAAAAGTTTCTGTATTTGTTTTTGATAAAAATGACTTATCAAAGTATACTGATGAACAAAGAGAAAAAATATTATCATTTCTAAGAAAAGAAACAGATACATTAAAAAAAGCAAAAAATCAACATAAAAATTTTTTAAAATTAATTCAACCTTTATCAGAAGATACATCTAAATTAGCATTTATCACTGAAAATGTAAGATATAATATTAAGACCTGGATTAAGGACTCAAATAATAAAGATAATAAATTAGAAAAAAAATTAATAATTAATCAAATTTTAAAAGTGTGTAATTTTATGCATAATACATATCATATAAGTCATAATAATTTAAATATCAATAATATTTTTATAACTGAAGATAATATAGTTAAAATTTCTTGTTTTTGTTCAACTACTTCTTTAGAAAAAGAAATTGAAAAAGTTAATAAAAATTTATGTCAGTTAACAAGAAATATTAAGTACTTTGCTCCTGAAATGATAAATGAATTAAAAATTTATTCTTCTTCTGATATTTTTTCACTTGGTTTAATTTTTTATTATATTTTAAATGATAATCAAGATGAATTAATTAATATTATTGATAATAAATTTTCTTCATATAAAAAATTTATTAATGAAGATAATTATAATAATTTAATTAGAAAAAATATTAATGATGAAGATTTAAATTTTATTTCAAACTTTTTAAATTTTTCAATAACAGAAAGAATTAAAATTGAAAAAACTTTAAATTTAAGATTCTTTAAAGATAAAAATAATAAAATTCAAATATTATGTTATTTAAATGACTTAGAAGAGCATGAATTAAAAGATACATATGAATTTTTAAAAGATTTACCAAATAAATTAGACTTATTTTCAAATGAAGAAATAAAAAAATTTATTTTACCAAATTTATTTTATTCACTTAAAGATGATAAATTAATTAATCCAATAGTTCCTTCAATTTTTGCAATTTGTGATTTAAATGAAATAAATTTTCAAAATGAAATTTGGCCAAATTTTAAATTATTATTTAAAATGAAAACTTTACCAACAGCATCATTATATATTATTTTAAAGAAAATGACATTTATTTTAGATAAGATATCTAATGAAGAATTTATTAATGAATGTATTCCTATTATTTATAAATCATTAGATTGTGGAATGAGTAAAATACAAGAAGTAATTATTGAACAACTTAAAATTATTTATGATGTAATTGATAATGAAATGTTTATTGATAAAATATATTTAAGATTAATCCAAATCTTATGTAATACAAATGAGATTGGATTAATTAAAATGATATTTTATCAATTGAAACAATTACCAAAAATATTATCATCTGAATTTATCAATTCAAAATTATTAGATGATTTAGAGAAAATATTAAAAAAAAATAAATCTTATATTATTTGTAAGGAATTAACAGATTTATATAAAATAATCATTAATGATATAGATAAATTAAATATAAATAATAAAGTTATTCCAAATATTTTTTATATATTATCTGAAGGTGAAATAACAGAAAAAATTTATCATCAAAATGAAGAATTAGTCAAAAATTTAATGGAAAAAATAAAAGAAAAAAGACAAAAAATCTTTATTCAAATACAAGATGAAGAAAAAGAAGAAAAAAAAGTTAAAATTGAAAGAATTGAAAGTAAAGAACTTTTAAAAAATGATTTTGAAAATAATTCAAGAATATTAATAAAATCTCCTAATGCAATTAGTAAATCAACAAGTTATAATTCTCCTTTTTCAGGAAAATTCAATGATGGAAGTTCATTAAGTTCAAATTCAAATCATGAAAGTGATGAATTTAATAAAAATAATGAACTTTTATCATTGAAATTTGAAAATGATGATGATATAAATATTAATAAAAATAATACAGTAAATATTAAAGGAAAAAGTAAGTTTAAAACTCAAAATAATTTATTTGAAAATCTAATAAATGATGATAATGATGATGATTTATTTATTAAAAAACAAAAAAGTTCTCCTAAGATTGAAATAATTAATAATAAAATAGAAGAGAAAAAAGATAATAAAAAAAGTAATAATAAAAAATCTGGTTGGGATAATGATGAAGATGATGATAATGAAATGATTAAATTTGATTTTCATGATATTTTAGATAATAATAAAGAAGAGAATAAAAACAAAAAAATTCAATTTAATCAAGAAATATTAAAAGAAAATAATAATATAAAAGAAATAAATAATAATAAGGATACATTAAAAAAAATAGAAAATAATGAACAAAAGAAAAGTTCTTTACAAAAACCTTTATTATTAACAAAGGAAAAAGAAAAAGAAAAAGAAAAAATAATTTCTTTTAAAGAAAAAAAAATGGAAGAAAGATCAAAAAAAATAGATTTAGATAGTTTGTTAGATGATTAAAATTTTTTATTTCTTTTGAATTGTATTTATAAATAGAATAGTTATTTGTAATAGTAATGATATTATAAATCAAATCTTTGATATCTTTTATTAATTCAAATTAAAATATTTTTTTTTTAAAAAGAAATAATTAATTAATTTATAAATTTTATTATTTTAATTTTCCATAATATTTTCATTAGAATATATGTTTTATCACTAAAAATTATTATTATCATAATTAATATAAAAAATTTTTATAAAATTAAGTCACATTACTTAAAAGAAAATGAATAATATATTTCAACAAAATATATAATTTTTTATTTACTATTTATATCAATATTTTTTTCTTTATTATCAATATCTTTTAAATTTTCAAAACCAATTTTTTTATTTTGATTAAAATTAGAACTAAAAACAAATTTTCTATCTCTAGGCATTCTAGTATTAACAATCCTAAAACCTAATTCTCTAATATGATTACTTTTATGAGGTTTAACAAAATAATTATTTTTATCTCCATATTTTTCATTATTAGAACCCCAATTTCTATTTTTTAATATTTTTGAATTAAAATTATCAATATTTTTCTCATCAGTAATTATATATTCATCAGTTAAAGTATTAATTAAATTTTGTGAAATATTTCTTCTAAATAAATTTTTACCATTTGGTCTTGTTGATTTATATTTACTTTTAATATCAAATGAAGTAATATTATCAGTATCATTAAATAATATTTTTAAATTTGGAATATTTCCCATTTTTTTTGTTAATTGAATTTCATTTAATAATTGACTTTTATATGGATTCATATAACTAAAAAAACTTTTATTACTTAAAATATTAGATTGACTTAAAGATTCTCTTTTATGTATTTCAGAATGTGAATTTTGAATTAAAGGATTATTTTCATTTGAAAATTGTTGTGAATAACCAATATAATTATTTTGATTATTTGATTCAGAACTTAAAATTTTATCATGTGATAAACTACCAGTTAAAAATCTTTTTGAATTTAAATGTTCAGTATCAAAAGCAAGTTTACTAAATTGTTCCATAGAAGGTTTTTTAAATTTTTCAGTAAAATTAAAACCACCTTCTTTTTTTTTTTTATCACTATTAATAATAGTAACACCAACTTCAGGAACAATAATTTCAAAATTTTGTCCACTAGGAATAATATAATCATTTTTTTTAGTATTATTTTTAAAACCAAATTTATTTATTTTAAAAGGATCATCATTATTAGGATTTCTTATAATTTCAGTTTCTTCTCTCATTTTTTTAATAGTTTTTTTACCTAATTTTGTACTTATTCTTCTTTTTAATTTTTTTTCATTATTATTATTATCATCAATTTCTTCTTCTTCTTCATCTTCAATTTCATCTAATTTATTATAATTAATATCTAATTTTTTAGAACTTTTTTTTGCTTGTGGAATTCCTTCAGTAAAATCATTTAATTTCCTATTTTTTATATGAACAAAACTATTTCTTGGTGCTTTTCCAAATTGATGTCTAAATGTTCTTATATCTTTTGTTATTGGTTTTGACCAATAAAATTCATTACCTAAATTTGATTCTATATTATTTTTTGGTTTTAATTTTAATATATTACCATTTGAATCAAATGTATATTTTTTAGGATCAAAATCTTTTAATTTTTTTTTTGTTTGTTGTATATTTGATAATTCTCTTCTTCTTAATTCTTCTTCTATTTTTTTTTGTTCTTCTCTTTTTTTAATTTCTAATTCCATTTCTTTTCTTAATTCAATTAATTCTGGATTATTATCATTTTTTAAATATTTATTTAAATATACTTCTTCTGGTAAATCATAAGAAGGAAGATCAATCCAACGACCTTCTTTATTATCTTTATTTTGTTTTTTTGTTTCTTTTTTTTCTTCTTCATTTTCATTTTTTTTTGTTATATTTTTACTTAATGATCTTTTTATACTTTCTGTTGATTTTTTACTTATAGTTCTTAATGTTAATTTTTTATTTGGAAGTTCATTTTCATCTTTTTCAAAATCTTTTATTTCACTTAAATTTAAATCTTTATCAATTAATAATAAATGTGAATTAGATACATTTGATGATTGAATAATATCAAATTCAATTGGAAGAAATTCATTATATTTTACTTGATCAGATGCACATCTATCATTAATTGGAACTTTTGGTTCTTCTATTTCAATCCAAGTATTATGTTGATTACATTTTGGACTGTCAAAAAATATTTTTTCTTTTTCATTATGTCTTATTTCATATGGAATAAAATTCATTTTCATTGCTGGTTTTATCATTTCTTTTATATATTTAAAACAGTAATTTCCTAAGTTTGTATATATTTCTTTTGAATGAACATTTGTAATTGCATGAGATATTATTTTTTCTAACATTAATTTTGATATTGTTTCTGCATGATTGTTATAATATAAATTTCTTATTATTTCATCTTCTTCATTTTTATTTTCAAAGTTATCTTCTTTATTTTCTTGATTTATAAATTTACTTTTTGTTGTTGCATTTCTAGTATCTGGTTTACTCATTTTATTTTATATTATTATAAATTAATTAATTATTTATTGAAAATTATATAATTAAATAATAATATAATAAATCTATAAAGAGATTATATTGAAAAAAGATTTGGGGATTGGGGATTGGGGATTGGGGATTGGGGATTGGGGATTGGGCCCAATCCC
>JAEEGK010003051.1_pt1 | contig 41915 bp, 35 predicted proteins | sample 8958771 | NCBI WGS metagenome assembly JAEEGK01 (sample SAMN16246547, study PRJNA631951) | gut metagenome | biome: gut microbiome; feature: rumen; material: SC-attached | host: Bos | place: Iran: Karaj | collected 2018-10
TCCTGCGCTCTGCCTCACCGCGTATTCCCTGTACAAGGAGGGTTTCTCTGAAGAGGTGCTCCAATGCGCTGCCGCACTGGAAGTTTTCCACTCTTTCACCCTTATTCACGACGACATTATGGACCGTTCCCCAATGCGCCGCGGCAAGAGCACAGTCTGGACAAAGTGGGGTGAAGACACCGCCATACTTTCAGGCGATGTGATGTGCATAGACGCATACCGCCGCCTTGCTTCCGCTCCCGCCGATGTGCTCCCGCAGGTGCTGGACCTCTTCTCCACCACCGCCGCGCAGGTATGCGAAGGCCAGCAGTATGATATGGACTTCGAATCCGTAGATTCCGTGCCAATGCAGGACTATATGAATATGATAGGCCTCAAGACGGCCGTCCTGCTGGCCTGCTCGGCCAAGATGGGTGCCCTTGTGGCACAGGCGCCGCAGGAAGATGCGGCCGCCCTGTACCGCTACGGCCACGCCCTTGGCCTCGCCTTCCAGGTGGCCGACGACTATCTTGACACCTACGGAGATGAAAAGGTCTTTGGCAAGCCAATAGGCACAGACATAGTCAACAACAAGAAAACCTGGCTGCTGACAAAGGCAATGGAACTGACCCAGGACAAGGGCCGCCTCAAGGAGATAATGGCCCTGCCCGTGGAAACCAAGGAGCAGAAGGTGGCCAAGGTGATGTTTATGAAATCAGAGTTCAACAAGCTTGAGATTCCCCAGGCCGCCGTGCAGGAAATACGGGATCTGAGCAACAAGGCTTTGCAGGAGATTGCCGGACTGCCCGGCAATGAGGTGCTCAAGGAATTCGCAGAAAAACTGGTAGGACGTGCTAAATAAGAAGGAACTGGAAATAATGGCTCCGGCCGGCAATTTCGAATGCCTGCGCGCAGCCATCCAAGGCGGGGCGGACTCCGTCTACTTTGGCGTGGGGCAGCTCAATATGCGCTCCCACTCAGCCAACAATTTCAGTCCTTCGGACCTTAATGAGGTGTGCCGCATCTGCCGCGAGGCAGGGGTCAAGAGCTATATGACCCTTAACATTGTCCTGTACCAGGAAGACCTCGACGCTATGCGCCAGGCCCTGGACGCGGCAAAGGCCGCAGGGGTGGACGCGATCATCGCGTCCGATATGGCGGCCATAGAATACTGCCGCCAGATAGGTCTGGAAGTGCATATCTCCACCCAGCTGAGCATCTCCAACGTCCTCTCCCTCAAGTTCTACGCCCAGTTTGCGGATGTCATTGTGCTGGCGCGCGAGCTGAACCTGAACCAGGTGAAGGACATCTGCGACACCATAGCCAGGGAGCATATCACCGGCCCTTCAGGGAATCTGGTGAGGGTGGAGATGTTCGCCCACGGAGCCCTGTGTATGGCAATTTCCGGCAAATGCTACCTGAGCCTTCACGCATATGGCGCATCGGCAAACAGGGGAGCCTGCTTCCAGGTATGCCGCCGCGGCTACGAGGTCACTGACCTTGAAACCGGCAACCAGCTGCACATAGACAACAAATACATAATGTCCCCCAAGGACCTGTGTACCATAGAGTTTATGGACAAGATCATTGATGCGGGAGTAAAGGTGTTCAAGATAGAAGGCCGCGCGCGCAGTGCGGAGTACGTCAGGAAATGCGCTTCCTGCTACAGGCGCGCAGCGGACGCCGTCTGCGACGGCACCTACACCCCGGAACTGGCCGCATCCCTCAAGGAGGAGCTTGCCCAGGTGTTCAACCGCGGGTTCTGGGACGGCTACTACCAGGGCGCCTACCTTGGCCAGTGGAGCGAGGTTTACGGCAGCCAGGCCACCCGCACCAAGGTTTACTGCGGCAAGGTGACAAACTGGTTCGACCGGATTGGCGTGGCGGAGATATCCGTAGATTCCGCCCCGCTCAACGTTGGTGACAACGTGCTTGTAATAGGATCCACCACCGGCGTGGTGGAGTTTACCGTAGAGGATATGCGTGTGGAACTGAAGCCGGCTCAAACCGCTCCAAAGGGAGTGAGATGTTCCGTAGCCAGCCCCCAGAAACTCCGCCGCGGAGACAAACTGTATATATTCAACCCTAATTAATATCATATGAAGAAAAGGAATCTGTTTTTGCTGATCGCTGCCGCCGTAGTTATCCCGGCAGCCTTCCTCGCAACCCTGTCCCAGGCCCAGCAGCGCGGCGCCCCCGCGCCTGAAAGGCCGGAAGGTCCTTGCGACATCTATGCAGCCAACGGCGCTCCCTGCGCCGCTGCCCACAGTACTACCAGAGCCCTGTACAAGGCCTATGACGGTCCTCTCTATCAGGTAGTCCGCGCTTCTGACGGCAAGACCCTTGACATTGGCGTCGTTCCTTCCCGCAGGGGAGAGGCCGGCGGTTACGCCGATGCCGCCGCACAGGACCAGTTCTGTGCCAACACCTACTGCTTCATCTCCATCATCTACGACCAGTCTCCGCAGAAGAATCACCTCATCCAGGCTCCACGCGGAGCTTTCCTCGGCCCTGCTATGGGAGGACTCAACAACATCCCTCTGGCCGATATGGCGCCCGCTTCGCTCAACGGCCACAAGGTTTACGGAGCGTTCATCATCCCCGGTATGGGACTCCGCTGGAACGACCCTACCGGCACCGCGGTTGACGACCAGGCAGAAGGCCAGTACTGGGTGATCAACGGCCACCATTACAACGACGGCTGCTGCTTTGACTACGGCAACGCCGAGACCGACTCCCGCGACGACGGCGACGGTACAATGGAGACCACCTATTTTGGAAACGCCACCAACTGGTACTACGGCTCACAGCCGGGTCCCTGGCTGATGACAGACCAGGAGAACAACCTTGTAGGATGCGTTACTGATTCTCCAAACAACAAGTACTGCGAGACTCTTGAGAGCATCAACTGGAGGTTCGTGACCGAAATGGTAGACGGCGAGCCCCATCACTGGCGCTCTATGGGCGGAAACGCTCAGGAAGGCCCTCTGGGCACCCTGTACGACGGCATCCGCGTCCAGAACGACCGCAACAGCTATGACCCTATGCGCAAGCAGGGCGCCATCCTTCTGGGTAACGGAGGTGACAACGGAAACGTTTCTTCCGGTACTTTCTACGAGGGCGCTATGACCTTTGCCGGAACCTTCCCTTCAGAGGCTACCAACCAGGCAATCCAGGCCAACATTGTTGCAGCCAAATATAACGTAGCCACCCTGGAGGTTGGAGCAGCCGGTTCAATCGATACCCCTGACAGGGTGCAGACCTGGGCTCCCAACACCACCCAGCACGTGACTGTCAAGTTCACCAACACCATTGGGGAGACCGTAGTAGGCCTCACCCTTACCGTAGTTCCTCCTAAGGGATGGAAATACAACGTTCTTGGCAGCACCGACAAGGTTCGCAGCATCCGCACAATCCTCCCCGGAGAGAGCGTATACGTAACCTTCGCCGTCACTTCAGACGCCAAGCCTTTCAACGGAGACATCACAGCAAGGGCCAACTGGAACAGCTTCGGCAAAACCTGGTCTGAGGTCGCTTACTCCAAGGTTCGCAACGTAAATCCTGTGAAACTCAACGAGTTCCGCATTGCAGACAACCAGGGCAACGCTTCCAATACCTTCATCGAGCTGTACAACCCTTCAGAGAAGGAAATAGACATCTCCAACTGGATCGTTACCGGCCACACAATGCACATTCCTTTCGCATCGTCCATCGTCATCCCTCAGGGAACCAAGATCGCTGCCAAGGGATTCTATCTGCTGGGCCTCTCCAACTCAGGCCTCGCAGTCCAGGCCGCAAAGGGCGACAAGACCATCTACGTCCGTGACATCACTGACATCAAGGAAGGTCACGAGATTGTGATTGGTACAGGCAAGAACGCAGAAAAGCGCAAGGTTGCCGCCGTGATCGATGCAGTTACCGATCCAAGGCAGTCCGGTTCCAACAACCGCGGCTGGGTTGCCCCCGGCTATCCTTCGTTCATCTTCCAGCCGCTTCCCAACGGACCGGACGACAAACAGTTCGAGATGTTCCCCGTAGGAACCAAGAAACTCCCCGTCACATCCACCGCCAACTTCCAGGTGGGCCAGAAGGTGGCCATAGGCTACGGCGCCCAGTATCCTGCAATTGGAGAGAGCAAGGAGAGCTATGAGGTTGTCACCGTTACAGCGGTTGGCAAGCCCGGAACACAGGCTTATACCTCATATCCTGCAAAGAAGGGCGACAGGGTCCTCAGGGTTTCCAACGTGACCAATATTTCCGAAGGTGACCAGATTCTGCTTGACATTGACAGCGAAGGCCACGGCAAGGAGCTCGTAACCGTACGCAAGGTGGGCACCGCATCCACCGCACGCCCGGGCAGCGGTCCTATGACCCTTGAGCAGGCAGGCACAGGCCTCACCCTGAGCAAGCCGCTCAAGTACGACCACGCCGCCAATGTTCCTTTCGCAGTAAACGGAACAGGTATCTCCTTCACTCCCGCAACCAAGTACGTTCACTGGAGCAACGAGCCTATCCTTGCCCTGGTATACGCAATAGAGCTTGACGAGCCTCTTGCATCCGATCACGACATTGACGACGTTGTCTTTGACGAGAGGGTGAAGACCGCCGGCTATCAGGGCGAAGTTCCTGCAGACCAGCTCTTTGGAGGTCCTGCGCTTCTGCCTCTTGGAGGATCCATCGTGCTTCGTGACGCAGAAGGCCTCGTAGCTGATTCCTTCAACTACGGCCGTAACGTGGACACCCAGTACAGCGAGGGTTATCACGGCGAGTCCGGTATTCACCAGATGGGTAACTTTGTGCTTACCCCTGCCATTACCGACAGGTCTTACTACCATACCCCTACCCTCAACGTGGCAACTCCTAACCTGAGTTCCGGACGTTATCCTGACGGATACGATACTGACAACAACAAGTACGATTTCCGTATCCAGCCCAACTTCAGCCTTGCCGCAGACCTGAACGCCGGAGCGGACAACATCCTGTTCACTTCAGTGGATGGCCTCGTTCCCGGCCAGAGGATCTATATTGGCGACAAGAACAACCAGGAGGTTGTTATGGTAGCCACCGTAGGTACCCAGGGAAGCACAGTCCTCAGGGATGCCGTCAAGGTTGGCGACACCCAGGTCAAGGTTGCCAATTCAGGTGACTTCCGCCCGGGCCAGCTGGTCCTCATAGGAGGCAACAAGGTTACCATCGCTTCCATCCAGCCTGCACCGCGCTTCCGCGGCTTCGGCGGGCAGCAGGGACAGCAGGAACCTCCGGCAGATACCATCACCCTTACCGCACCCGTCAAGTTCTCCGCCATCCCCGGATGTGAGTTCACCGGCACAGGTGTAGGTATTGCAACACCGCTCAAGTACGCCCACAAGGCAGGAGAGGCCGTTTCAGTAAACCTTCCTACCCCTGGACGTCCAAATAAATACTAATCCGTCATAGCCGGCTTGACCGGCTGTCACGCTTCGAAGCGCGGTAATTGTTCGAAAGTGAAATAACAAGAGGCTCCGCCCAAATCACTTTCAAACAATTACCGCGTCTTCTTTGCTTTTGCTGTGGCACTTTTGAGTCACAGACTCTGTCGTATATGCACAATGCTACCTGTTGAAAACTTTTTGATATGTGCTGATAAGTTTTCTTCCGAATGATTTGCATTAGGAGTAAATTTGTTAGTAACTAGTCAAAATACGTGTATGACCACCGAAGAATTGATTGCCAATATCAGGGTAGTCCCGGACTTTCCGCAGAAAGGGATAATGTTCCAGGACATCACAACCCTCCTTCTTAATCCAAAGTGCCTGAAAGAGCTCTCGGACAGGCTTTACGAAACATACAAGGACAAAGGCATAACCAAGGTTGTGGGCCTTGAATCCAGGGGTTTCCTGCTGGGAACGGACCTTGCGATACGCCTTGGCGCAGGCTTCGTGCTCGTGCGCAAGAAGGGCAAGCTCCCAGCCGACGTGGTTTCCGAGACCTATATGAAGGAGTACGGCCCTGATACAATAGAAATCCACAAAGGGGCAATCACGGAGGACGACGTATGCCTTATCCACGATGACCTGCTTGCGACCGGCGGCACCATAGCCGCGGCGTACAGGCTTGTCAAGAAATTCAACCCCAAGGATATTTACATCAATTTCCTCATAGACCTTGTGGACTGTCCCAGGACCGTAGAGTTCTCCAAGGACGCCAAGATAGATTCTATCCTCAAGGTAGTGGAGTTTCCGGAGTAAGTTTTTATCATTCTAATTATATCTATGAAAAAGAAATTATTCATTGCAGCGATCGCTGTGTGCGCATTTGCCATTTCCGCAAGTGCCCAGACCAATTTCCAGACTTTCTACGACCTTGGCAGAAAGCACTTCACCACCACTCTGGAGGGTTTCCATCAGGATAACTGGGGAAACACTTTCTTCTTCATCGATTACGATTACAACTACCGCGAGGGCAACACCGTTGTTTCTCCCAACAACACCTACTTTGAGATTGCACGCTGCCTCAATTTCTGGGGCGACAGCGCACTTGCTCCCCTGAGCCTTCAGGTTGAGTACAACGGAGGATTTGGAACGGCCAGCGATATGCTCTTCGCCTTCCCTGTAAACAGCGCGTTCCTGTTCGGCGTGGATTACTTCATCCACTCGGGAGACTTCAACAACACCCTTAATCTCAAGGCCCTGTTCAAGAAGTTCGTCCATATGCCTTCAAATGTTCCCCTGCAGTTCACCGCAGTTTGGGGCTGCCAGGACCTCTTTGGAGTCCCTAAGCTCCGCTTCAGCGGTTTCGCAGATCTCTGGTGGGAGTTTGACCGCACCGTATTCCTGTCAGAGCCTCAGCTCTGGTTTGGAATCGGCGACCACTTCAACCTTGGTGGCGAGGTTGAGTTCAGCTACAACTTTGCAGGTATGGCAGGCTTCAACGTTATGCCTTGCATCGGAACAAAATGGGTATTCTAAGTCTTAAACTAAAATCTAAACTATGTCACCGTTTTTCTCAAAGCTTTTCGGATTTGATCCCCAGAAGCACAATGTCCGGACAGAGATCATAGCGGGAATCACCACGTTCCTGACTATGGCCTATATCCTGGCCGTCAACCCCAGCATTTTCAGTGCTCTGGCTGACCAGGGTATGCCTACCAACGCCGTGTTCACGGCAACCGCACTGGCGGCCATCATTGGTACGCTGGTAATGGCTCTCTATGCCAAGAAGCCTTTCGCTCTTGCTCCGGGTATGGGTCTGAACGCATTCTTCGTTTACACCGTATGCCTTACTATGGGATACAGCTGGCAGTTCGCCCTGACAGCCATCCTGCTTGAGGGTATCATCTTCATTATCCTTTCCGTAACCAAGGTCCGCGACCTTATTGTAAAGGCAATCCCTGACACACTTAAGAAAGCCATTGGAGCAGGTATCGGCCTTTACATCGCTTTCATCGGCCTGCAGAACGCAGGAATCATCGTCAACGATGACGCCACCCTGGTTACCCTCGGAGATCTCACCACCGCCAACAGCGTCCTCTTCACCATTGGCCTTCTGCTCACTTCCATCCTGGTAGTGCTCAAGGTCAAGGGAGGCGTCCTCATCGGCATCCTTGCAACCACCCTTATCGGTATTCCTTTCGGAATCACCCATTTGGACGGAATCATCTCCACACCTGCCTCCATCGCTCCTGTTTTTATGAAGTTTGAGTGGAGCCAGATACTGTCCCTTGATATGCTCATCGTGGTGCTCACATTCCTCTGCATCGATATGTTCGATACAATTGGAACCGTAGTGGGCGTTGCGGAGAAGGCCAATATGATTGACAAGGACAGCAAGGTGGAGAGCTTTGACAAGATTTTCCTTGCCGATGCCATCGCCACCACCGCCGGTGCCTGCCTGGGATCTTCAACCACCACAACATATATCGAGAGCGCATCCGGAGTTACCGAGGGCGGCCGCACCGGCCTCACCTCTTTCACGGTAGTGGTTTGCTTCGTACTGGCCCTCTTCTTCTCTCCTCTGTTCCTGGCAATCCCTTCAGCCGCTACCGGAGCCGTTCTGGTAGTAGTAGGAGTTATGATGATGTCTCCTATCAGGGAAATTGACTGGTCAGACTACTCAGAGGCCATCCCTGCATTCATTACCGCCACAATGATGCCTCTTACCTACAGTATTGCCCACGGTATCCTCCTTGGTATCATCGCTTACGTTGTCATCAACGCCTGCACCAAGAACATCAAGAAGATATCCCCGGCAATGTGGGTTCTCTTTGTCCTGTTCGTCCTGAGGTATATCTTTATGTGATGAACTAGGCAAATAGCTCCCGGAGGACTTTGAGGGACTGGACGTTAAGGGAGCATTCGCTATGATAGCCGATGTACTGCAAAAGTATGTCGGCTATCCTGTTTCTCTGCTCGCCGGTGAGGGGGAGGAGCAGGGTCTCCGTGAAGGAGCTTTGGAGGAGGGATTTTATCTGGGGGAGGGAGTCCCCGGCAAAGGGGAGGAGCGCCTCCAGCGAAGGCGCGAATCCCAGCGCCTGGGCGTACTCCAGCAGGAAGCGCAGGTGGAAGTTGGAGAAGTCCCTTTCCAGGGAGTCCAGGGTCAGGATGCTGCCGCGGCACCAGTCAAAGAGGCCTTCCTCGTAGAAGCCGTCGCGGATGCTGCGGTAGAGCACTTCGGACAGGAACATTGCTATGGAGTTCTTGTACATATTGCTCCGGAGGCTGTAGAGGGGGTAGAGGGCAGATATGTTTTTGGCGCGGGCAAGCTGGGACTTGGGATTTTCTATGATATCGGCTTCAAGGATGCTTAGGGGCAGGAACATTGCCATTGAACCGCCCTTGCCAACGTTCACTATGAAACTGCGGCGGCCGTACTCCCTGCTCAGGCAGTGGAGTACAATGGCGTTGTCCTTGAACTTGGTAAGGGAGAGGACTATGAGCTGGGTGTTGCTTGTCACTTGACGTTCTCTTTAAGCCAGTCCGCCATAAGGCGCAGGGACATCCCCCTGTGGGAGATGCTGTTCTTCAAGTCTTCCCCAAGTTCCGCCATGGTGTAGCGCGGGAAGGCGTCAGGGATGAATACGGCATCGTAGCCGAAGCCCATTGTGCCCATCTCCTGCGTGGCAATGCGGCCTTCAACCACGCCGTCAAAGAAGTGCTTTTCCCCGTCCTCAAGGATCAGGGTTACGACGCAGCGGAAACGGGCGGTGCGGAGTTCTTCCGGGACGTCCTTCATTGCGGCCAGGAGCTTGCGGCGGTTGGCGGCAAAGTCGTGCCCCTCGCCCGCGTAGCGGGCACTGTGCACGCCCGGCGCCCCACCAAGCGCATCAACCTCCAGGCCGGTGTCGTCCGCGAAGCAGGCGGCGTGTGCGATATTGAAAATATGTTCCGCCTTTAGTATGGAATTTGCTTTAAGAGTTTCTCCGGTTTCTTCAACGTCTTCCGTGATGCCCATATCGGCCGGACATACCAGCTGGTAGTCAGGACCAAGGATATCGGATGCCTCGCGCAGTTTGCCGCGATTGGAGGTGCCAAAAATAAGTTTCATAATACAAATTTATTATTTTTGCAGTAGATATGAGCAAGAAAATAATAATGTTGGCAGCCGCCGTGCTGTGCGGCACGGTTGCATTCGGACAGTCCAGGAATTTCAATCTGGGCAAATGGACGGAAATCCAGAAGGCGCTTCTCCAGGAACTCAATTATTCTTATGTAGACACCCTCCCCGTAGACCGTATAGAAAGGGTGGGCGTTGACGCTATGCTTGAGGCGCTGGACCCATATACCGTATATATCCCTGAAGAGGAGAACGAAGACCTGCAAATGATGCTCAACCGTACATACGGTGGAGTGGGCGCGGTTATCTACAAGCCGGACGTGAACGGTTACGTTTCCATCAACGAGCCTTACGAGGGCTCCCCGGCCCACAAGGCCGGCCTTGTCTGCGGAGACGAGGTTATGGAAATTGATGGCGTAAGCGTCATAGGCCTCACTACTCAGGAGTGCAGCGACCGTATGAAAGGCACTCCCGGAACCAAGCTTGTCCTCAAGGTAAAGAAGCTCCGCACGGGCGCAATAGAGGATGTGAACATCACCCGTGAGCGTATACATCTCCCTGATGTAGAATACGTTGGAATGATCAACGACACCACCGGCTATATATATCAGAGCGGCTTTACAGAGAACGTTTCCCAGGTAGTCAAGGAAGGCATCAAGAGCCTCAAAGAGCAGGGAATGAAGCAGCTTGTGTATGACCTCAGGGGCAACGGCGGCGGAATCCTCCAGGAGGCGGTGCAGATCGTAGGCCTTTTTGTCCCAAGGGGATCGCTGGTGGTTACCGCCAAGGGCCGCAACCCATCGGACAATCACGAATACAAGACCAACTCCGCTCCGCTGGATACGGAGCTCCCCATAATAGTTCTCACTGACGGAGGCACCGCTTCCGCATCGGAAATTGTTTCCGGAGCCCTCCAGGACTATGACAGGGCCACCATAATGGGAACGCGCACATACGGCAAGGGCCTTGTGCAGAGCATCCGCCCGCTGCCGTACAACGGCCAGCTCAAGGTGACCACGGCCAAGTATTATACGCCTTCCGGCCGATGCGTCCAGGCCATTGACTACAGCCATCGCAACGAGGACGGCAGCGTAGGGGCAATCCCTGATTCCCTTACAACTGAGTTCAAGACCGCAGGCGGCAGGACCGTGCGCGACGGCGGCGGCATCACGCCTGACGTGATCATCCGCTCGGACCCTTACAGCAGGCTTACTGTATCGCTGTCATACAGCGGAATCCTGGAGCAGTACGCACTTGAGTTCGTCAAGAAGCACGCTTCCATCCCCGCGGTTGAGGACTTCCACCTTTCCGATGCAGACTACGAGGACTTTGTGGCCTTTGCAAAGAACAAGGAATTCGACTACCGCTCAAGCGCAAAGACCTACTTTGACCAGATGACTCGCGAGCTGGAGTCCGATGGCCTCAAGGAATCTATGGCAGAGCAGCTGGAGGCCCTTAACAAGGCGCTGGACATAGACAAAGAAAACTATCTCCGCCTCAAGAAGGACGAGATTGTACCTTTGATAGAGGAAGAGATAGTTGTCAGATACTATTTCCAGGAGGCCGGGATCAAACTTCGCATCCGTTACGACGACCAGCTCAAGAAAGCGCTGGAGTCACCACGGATATCACTGTGATCCCAGTACCAGGCAGAAAATTCCTGCAAGCAGGATAGCCAGGTCCAGGCTCTTGGCCTTGAGGTTCTTCTCCTTGAAGACGATGGCTCCCACCACAAAAGTTACCACTACGGAGCAGCGGCGCATCAGTGAAATCACTGAAAGCAGCGCTCCGTCCTGTTTTAACGCAAAGAAGTAGAGCATATCCGCTCCCGTGATGAACACGGCTATCACCACCAGCATCCAATCCCATTTGAAGCGCTCGCGGTTTTCCTTGTCGCGCAATGACTTGACAAGGATGCAAAGCGCCAGGAGGACCGTGATGTAAAAGTTGCACCAGCTCTGCAGGAAAAGCGGATCCATACTGGCCACCACCTTCTTGTCATACAGCGCGCTTGCCACTCCGGCAAGGATTGACACCGCCATAGCGGCAACGCCCTTGCTCTTGGAGAAGTCAATGCCTTCCTTCTTGCTGGCGCCGCTGAGCAGCGTGAGGGCGAGCAGGGCCAGGGCTACGCCCGCCCACTGCCAGCCGTTCAGCTGCTCCCCGAACAGCACAATGGAGAAGAGCACCACAAAGAAAGGCCTTGAGGCCTTGAGAGTGCTCACCGTGGTGATGGGCAGGAGCTTGAGGCCGATGAGACCGCTGACCCAGGAGGTGGTGACAAGCACCGCCTTGAGAACCAGCCTCAGGTGGTCTTCCACCGGTCCTGAAGACAGGAAAGGGGAGAGGAACAGGGTGGAGAGTGCCGTAGCTGCCAGCAGCACCCACAGAACGCTGTTGTTCTTGAGCGCCTGTTTCTTGAAAACGTCATATATGCCCAGCATCAGGGCTGAGCCCAGGGTCATCCAAAGCCACATATCCTATAAAGTTTGTCCTCCTATGAATTCTCTCATTATTGAAGTTGGCGGAACGGCCGCAATCTCCTTTGGCTTGAGCGCCTTGACAGCCTCCAGGAATTTCAACAACTTGGTGGCCTTTTCATAGGCGGGGGAAGATTCCTTGATGTTTTCCAGCAGTGGCTCAGCATAATATTTGAGCAGCGGCAGGTCGTAAAGGGTTGAGGAATTGAACATTACGTCCGCATTCTCCTCGAACGGGAAAATGTTCTTGGTCTCTCCGGCGCGGACGCTTGGCCAGCGGAGGATGGTATCCTCCGGCCCGGCCCCGCGGGTGCGGTTGTCGCGCACGATGCGCCTCAGGAGGCGCTTGTCAGTGGTGGAGTTGTGCACCTTCTCTCCGCCGGGAAGGGCTGAGAGGGCGGATATGTAAATGCGGAATATCTTGTGCTGGTCCACAGTGGGGGTAAGGGCGGGATTCAGGGCGTGGATGCCTTCCATAAACAGGATGTCGTTGTCTCCCAGCTTAATGGTGTTTCCAACCCAGGTCCTCTCTCCCTTTGTGAAGTCGAACTTGGGAATCTCCACCTCTTCTCCATTCAGGAGCCTGTTGAGGTGGTCGTTCAGCAGTTCTATGTCCATTGCCTCAAGGGCCTCGAAGTCATATTCTCCTTTCTCGTCCCTTGGGGTGTTCTCCCTGTTGTGGAAATAGTTGTCCATCTCCACCACCTTGGGGGTGATTCCAAGCACACGGCACTGCTGTGCTATGCGCAGAGACGACGAAGTTTTTCCGCTGGAAGACGGTCCTGATATCATTACAATGTGGACGTGGTCGCGAAGGAAATAGATCTGATTGGCAATGCCGGCGTACTTGCGCTCCTGCCTGGCCTCGCACAGGTTTATCAGCTCAATTCCGCGGCCTTCTTCCAGAAGGGCGTTAAGATCGTCCAGCGTGCATACGCCAACGGCGGTACACCAGTTGCGATATTCATCGCGGGCTGCTTCAATCTTTGTCATATCTTGTTGTTAAGTACTGTTTTCAAATAAGGTCCGGTCACGGAATCGGGATTCTCCGCCAGTTCCTCCGGCGTTCCGCTGGCCACTATCCGTCCGCCGCGTCCGCCTCCGTCAGGTCCCATATCAATTATATAGTCCACGCTCTTGAGTATGTCCAGGTTGTGCTCTATTATGATCACTGTGTTTCCCTGGTCCACCAGTTTCTGGAGCACGTTCAGCAGCACTTTTATGTCCTGGAAGTGCAGTCCGGTGGTGGGTTCGTCAAGTATGTACAGGGTATCTCCCGTAGCCTTGCGGAACAATTCTGCTGCAAGTTTCATGCGCTGGCTTTCGCCTCCGGAAAGAGTTACGGAAGATTGTCCCAGATGGACGTATCCCAGACCCACGTCCACAAGGGCCTTGAGTTTCTGGGATATCTTTGGAATGCTCTTGAAGAACTCATAAGCCTCGCTTATGGGCATCTCAAGGACATCGTTTATGCTCTTGCCTTTATACTTCACGGCCAGCGTGTCTTCTTTGTATCGCTGTCCGCGACACTCCTCGCATACAACGTTCACCGGCGGCAAAAAGTTCATTTCAATCACTTTTATGCCGGCTCCGTTGCACGCCTCGCACCTTCCTCCCGCCACATTGAAGGAGAAGCGCCCCGCCTTGAACCCCCTGACCTTAGCATCCGGGGTGTTTCCAAACAGGTCGCGGATGTCCGTGAACACGCCGGTGAAGGTTGCCGGATTGCTGCGCGGGGTCTTTCCTATGGGGCTCTGGTCTATCTCTATGAGCTTGTCTATGTTCTCTACGCCCACAACCTCCCTGTACGGCAGCGGCCGCAGCTTCGCGTGCTGTATGAGGTTCTTGAGCACAGGCATCAGCGTCTCGTTGATCAGCGAAGACTTGCCGCTGCCGCTCACTCCGCTCACGCCAATGAAGCAGCCCAGGGGGAAGTCCACGTCAAGGTCCTTGAGGTTGTTGCCGCTTGCTCCGCGTATCCCCACGAACTTGCCGTTACCCTTGCGCCTGGTCTGCGGCACGTCTATGCTCTCCCTTCCCTGAAGGTAGTCCAGCGTAATGCTCTTCTTGATGTCCTTGCCGGGATTTGCGGGCCCGTTGTAGCATATCCTTCCGCCAAGCTTTCCCGCTCCGGGGCCTACGTCCACAATCCAGTCCGCCTGGGCCATTGTCTCCTGGTCGTGCTCCACCACAATTATGCTGTTGCCCTCGTCGCGGAGTTTCTTGAGCGACGATATCAGCTTATGGTTGTCCCTCTGGTGCAGGCCAATGGACGGTTCGTCCAGGATGTATAGTACGTTCACCAGCTTGGAGCCTATCTGCGTGGCCAGGCGGATGCGCTGTCCCTCTCCTCCGGAGAGCGATGCGGTGGCCCTGTCCAGCGTGAGGTACTCCAGACCCACGTCAATGAGAAATCCGACGCGCTCGTTGAGCTCCTTGAGGATGTCGTACGCTATGGCGTTCTCCCTAGAGTTCAGCTTTGCAGGGAGTGCTTTCAGCCACTCCTGCAGCTCGCTGATCTCCATCGCGGCCACCTGGTCGATGGATTTGCCATCTATCTTGAAGAGCCTTGCGTTGGGGTTCAGGCGCGTGCCACCGCATACGGGGCACACCACTTTCTGGTCTATGTCGTCCACTATGCCGCCAAAGTTCACCATTTCCGCATCGCGTCCGTCGCCAATGCGGAAGAAGTCGTCTGAGCCGAAGATTATGTGGCTGAGCGCTTCGTCCGGAACCTCGGAGATTGGCTCATATATTGAGAAGTCATACTTGCGCGCAATTGCGCGGATGATGTCGTACTTGCGGTTCTCGCGCACTTTTCCCAGCGGGACGATGCCTCCGTCCGCAATGCTCACGCTCTTGTCCGGAACTATGCTGTCTATGTTCACGTCCACTATCATCCCAAGGCCCTTGCAGTGCGGGCAGTAGCCTTCCGGGGAATTGAACGAGAAAGTGTGCGGAGCCGGCTCCTGCAGGGAAATGCCGCTCTCCGGATCCACCAGGTGCTTGGAGAAATGCTCCAGCGTGCCCTTTTCAAGGTCATATACCGCAAGGGAGCCTTTTCCAAGGTTAAGGGTGGTCATCACGGAGTCCCGGATGCGCTTTTCGTCGCCGTCACCCGGCTTGAGTTTGTCCACCACCAGTTCAATGAAGTGCGCCTTGTAGCGGTCTACGGACTCAACTTCCTGCAGGTTGGTGATCTCGGAGTCTATGCGCACCTGTGTGTACCCTTTCTTGCGAAGCTGCTCGAATAGGTCCCTGTAGTGGCCCTTTCGGCCGCGGACCAGCGGCGCCAGCAGCATACATTTGCGGCCGTGGTAGTTGGACAGGATCATAGAGACTATCTGCTCGTCAGAGTACTTGATCATCTCCTTTCCCGTGGCGGGGGAGTATGCGCGCGACGCCCTGGCGTAAAGCAGGCGCAGGAAGTCGTAGATTTCAGTGATGGTGCCAACCGTGGAGCGCGGGTTGTTTCCGGTGGTCTTCTGCTCTATGGCAATGATGGGGCTCAGGCCCTCGATGCTCTCCACCTGGGGCTTCTCCAGTATGCCCATAAAGTGCTTGGCATACGGGGAGAGGGTGTTCATATAGCGGCGCTGGCCTTCGGCATAAATGGTGTCAAAGGCAAGCGATGATTTGCCGCTTCCGCTGAGGCCGGTGACCACCACGTACTTGTCGCGCGGGATGTCTACGTCTATATCCTGCAGGTTGTGGGCCTTGGCGCCTCGTATCTTTATGAACTTATCCATTTGACAAAAACGGGTTTCGGACCCTCTCTTCCCCTATGGTCGTGTCCCATCCGTGGCCCGGGTGTACGCTTGTGTCGCTGTCCAGGCCTATGAGCTTGACCGTGATAGATGCAATTTCCTTGTCATAATCCCCTCCGGGCAGGTCCGAACGGCCAATTGAGCCTGCAAACAGCGTGTCTCCGCTGAACAGGTCCCCGCTGGCAGGGCAATGGAAGCATACGCTTCCGGGAGAGTGCCCCGGGGTGGAAATCACCTCCAGGCGCGTTTCTCCAAACTCAACTATTTGTCCGTCAAACAGGTCCACTGTGTCCCAGGAAGTGTCCGGGTTGGGCATACGCATCATTTGGGCCATCAGGTCAGCGTGGTCCTTGACAAATCTTTCCTCCGGACTCATATAAACCTTGATCCCGGGGAACTCCCTGAGACAGGCGGCCACCCCATATATGTGGTCTATATGGGCGTGTGTCAGAAGTATGCATTGGATGTCCAGGCCCAGTGTCCGGACAGTGGAGAAAAACTCCCGCCCCTCTTCCTCTTCCATAAACCCGGGATCGATGACAGCGCCCTTGAGGGAGCCGTCCCAGATTATGTATGACCTTTCCTGGAAAGGGTTGAAGAAGAAATGGCGGATATTTAACATTCCACAAAGGGATTAGAATACAAATTTAGCAAACCTTTGTTAAATTTGTGAAACTTACCGGACAATAATATATGCACATAGGAGTAGCAGGAAACATAGGCTGCGGCAAGACAACGCTCACCACAATGCTTGCGGAGCACTACGGATGGATTCCCAAATTCGAGTCCGTGACATACAACCCTTATCTGGAAGATTACTACAAGGATATCAAGCGCTGGTCGTACAACCTTGAGACATATTTTCTTGCCCAGAGGTTCCGCGACACTCTTGAGATAGCCAATTCCAAGGAAGTGATAATCCAGGACAGGACCATCCTGGAGGGCGTTTTCATATTCGTGGCCAACAACCGTGACCTGGGCAACCTGTCCCAGCGGGACTATGACACCTATATGCAGCTCTTTGACCTTATGATGTCAATGGTCAAGCTGCCTGACCTGCTCATATACATCCGCTCCTCCATACCCCGCCTGGTATCCCAGATCCAGAAGCGCGGCCGTGAATACGAGCAGTCCATCAGCCTTGAATACCTCACCGGCCTCAACAACCGCTACGAGTCCTGGATAGCCAACTACCCCGGCGAACTCCTCATAATAGAAGGTGACCAGCTTGACTTCAAGGACAACCCTGAGGACTTCCAGTCCATCACGGACCGCATAGACGCCCGCCTCTACGGCCTTTTCCCGGAGGAATCCGAATAACCTTTTCCCAGGATAATCTTGCAGATGTGCCTTGTGATGCTTTGCAGGGCATACTTTCGGTATGAAAATCTTGCACAGAGCTCAAATGCGGGTGTCTTTTGGGGCAAATGAGTATATTTGATCATATGAATAGGTGGGCATTATTTCTCATAATCTTGTTTCTTCCTGCGTGTAAAAATACCCAGGAAGCTAATCCGGCTACAATAGAGTTATACCGTAATCAAAAGAAATATGCTTCCCCATATTCAGCCATCTTGTTCTATTCCTCAGTTGAGAACAATAAGAAACTGGATGATCACGCTCGTGGTGAGTTGTTCCTGGATTTGGCAGAGCTTTATGGAGAGATCCTGAACTATAGGAAAGAAAAGGAATATATTGAAAAAGGAATGGATCTTCTTGACGGAAAAGACACTCTTCTTTACAATGAATCGCTCCTGCGGCTGGCTTATGCATATCAGAAATTGGAGGACTGGGATAAAGCTGAGGTTCTGTATCAGGAAGGTTTCACCAAAGGCCAGCCTGATATGGAAACGCTGTCCAGATACCACTCAACTTATGCAAGGATGAAACTTGAACAGCCCAAACCGGATCCTTTTGCGGCATATCTGCTTTTAAGAAGGAAAAAGGAGTCTGAATTAACCTTGGATGACAGGGCTATGAAGGCTTATGTCTATCTCCTCTTAAGCAGGGAAGATCTTTGCGACAGAATCCTGGCAAGTTTCTCCCAATTGTCCATAGCAGAGAGACACGAGACCGCTTATTGGGAATATAAAATATATAAACAGCGCGGGGATCAAGCCTCTGCCGGCAAAGTTCTTTTAGATTTATTTGATGATCAGGAAGATATTCTTAAAGTTAACAGCATAAATTCATCCCCGACAATTTTGGCAGAGAATTATAGGGAAGAAGCTGATCTTGAAAAAGAAAAGGTTCGCGTCCAGAGACTGTCATTTGTCTTGAGCGGGATCATCACGGTCCTGCTGCTTTCAATGATTATTGTTTTGTTGGAGAGAAAACGCAGGAGGGCCCTGGCAACCGAACAGTCCATCCTTAGGCTTTATGAGGAGAGCAAGGAGGTTAACAATTCCCTTCGGAAAGATTTCGTAGCCCTCTATGAACAACAGTTCGCCCAGCTGGGAGAATTGTGCGAAGCTTATATCCATACAGATAAGGTTGGGGCCCTGTACCATAGGATGCGATTCCTTTTAGGAGATCTTCAGGCCGACGACCAACTGTTCAGCAAGTTGGAGCAGACTATAGATGCTGGCTGTGACGGAATAGTCAGACATCTAAGAAATGAGATAGAAGGAGTAACAGAACAGGATATCCGTTTTTTCTGCTTCAATTTGCTTGGCCTCTCCAATGATTCCATAGCTGTCCTTACTGGTGTTGAAACCTCCACGGTCTACTCTAGACGATCCCGGCTTAAAAAGAGGATACTGTCTTCTGACACCCCATACAAAGAAATCCTATTGAAATCCATACATTAGAGCAATATCTTTTTCTTGCGGATAAGCCTCCTGGAATACTCTGTCCAACACTTTCTGTATGAAAACCTTGCACGCCCTTTTTCCCGGAAAATGGGCTTTCTTTTTCCTTATTTTTAACCAAACATAGAGAGGAGACAGTAATATGAAATACATCTTAAAAAGAATGTCGCTTGCAGTCACTTTCTGCATTTTATCGTTAACACTATCTTTTGGCGAAGGCAACGGAGAAACAATAATCAGGGTGCGATACGCATTCAAACAAGTATCTGATGCCGGATATGAGAAGTGTGATACGATGAGCCTGGATATAGGCAGGACGTGCTCTGCATTTTACGATGCCACAATTGAGCGGAAAAGGGCTGAAAGGACATTGGTGCAGCAAACGATAAAAAGCATATTGGTAACTAAAGAGGATCTGACATCGAGGCTGATGCGCTCCACGTCCGGAGAGAGGATGATTTATAATGACGATGTCACTGTTTCAGTCTTCAAAGATAAGATAAGGGGGAAGATTTTATCTACAGATGTACAGGGACAGTTTATGATGATGTTTACAGAACCGCTTGAGCCTCAGGTTTGGAGCCTTCAATCTGACGAAATGACATTCTTGGGATATGTCTGCCAGAAAGCGATGTCATCTTTCAGAGGGAGGAGTTATATCGCCTACTATTCTTCAGATATTCCCATTCTGGAAGGCCCCTGGAAATTTACTGGTTTACCAGGATTGATTATGAAAGTTGCTTCAGAAGACGGTCAGATATCATTTGAAGCTATTTCAATTGAGAGGGTGAAAGATGTCTCTGTTGAGATGCCTGATGAGAACAAGTATGAACAATGTAAGAATTTGAAACAATTCTATGATTTCCAAGAATCTATGTCTCACAACAAATCCGTCACTTTCATAAACGGTAAGGGAGAAGCGACAATGTATAGAGTCAATAGTGCAATAGCTCCAGTTCCGATAGAAACTAAATACTGATATTACTATGAATAGAGTGTTATTGTGTGTTTTTCTTCTGTTTGTATCCGCTTCAGGAGCTTCGGCTCAAAGAGTAACGGAGATAAAAGGTCGTGCATTGGATGAAACCGGCGCTCCCGTCGTGGGAGTATTGGTTACGGCTACTCCTGTAGATGCGACAAACATATTGGCATATACATCATCAGGCAGCGACGGTTCTTTTACTCTCAGAAGCAGCTCAGGCTTCCCTGACCGTATCAGGATAACAGCCAGGTCAATGATTACTAAGGAGCAGGCAAAAGTGATCTCCAGTTCGGATGGTCTCGTGGAGTTCCGCTTACAAGAAGAAGTCCAGGAGTTGAATGAGGTCCACGTGCAAGGTGCCATTATAGAAGAGATAGGGGACACCCTTAATTATTACGTAGAGGGATTCCGTACCGAGACGGACAGAAATATAGGTGATGTCCTTAAAAAACTTCCGGGCATACGTGTGACGGCAGGTGGAAGCATATTGTTTCAGGATAGGGAAATAAGTAAGTTATATATAGAGGGAATGGATTTGCTGCAGGGACGATATGGGCTGGCAATCAACAATCTGGATGCATCAAAAGTGGCGGCCATCCAGGTCCTTCAAAACCATCAGCCTATCAAGGTGCTGTCAGGAGAGGTCCTTCCAGAAACCGCAGCCATAAACATAAAGTTAAGGAAGTCTGCTGTAGGAGCCTTTTTCTTGAATGCTCAGCTAGGCCTTGGGGTGCCGTTGTGGCTGCTCAGCAATGAACTGGTGGGTATGCGTTTCACTTCAGATCAGCAAAATATTCTTCTTTATAAAGGGGATAATACGGGAAGGGATATAATCCGGGAAATGACTTCTTATTATGGCACATCAGGTGGGACAAGCGTCAATCTTTTCTCGCCCGAGCGCCCTGCGTCTCCTCCGTTCAGCTCACTTTTCAACAATGCCCATATAGGCTCAATAAATGATCTAAGGCTTATTGGGAAGGGCTATACTCTTACAAGCAACATTAATTATCTTTATGATAGGCACCATAGTGTCGGTAAATCAGAACGCCATATCACCATAGATGGAGGGGAAAATGATGTTATTATCAAGGAAGAACTTCAAAACAAACTGAAGAAACGAGAGCTTAATGGGTCTTTTGTCCTAGAGAAGAATGAGACTGATTTCTTTGAGAACAATCGCTTTGATTTCTTTGTAAAGAAGAACGGGGAAGAGAGTTCGGTGGATGGTTATGCCCCCGTCATACAGTCTCTTACCTTGCCTTCGTTCAGTTTGGAAGACAGTTACCGCCGTATGTGGAACACTTCCTCGGGAAGGCGTCTGACTCTTGAAGGCAAGGTGATATATTCTTCGGATAATCATAGTTTCCAAGTCAATCCTGTCCTGTTCCCGGACCTTTCCGTTTTATCCTCATCCGCAAGCCAGAAAGTATCATATAACCGGTTTGAATCCGATGCCTACGTTGCGTGGAACTACTCCATTAACAAATGGAGTCTCGGTTTGAGGACAGGGGGCTTATTCTCCGTCTATAAGTTGGAGACCGATATGATGGCAGGAGGAGTTCAGGTACAGACAGACAGCTTGAGAAATGATGTGCGACGGTTGGGCGCAGGGTTTCAGGGGATGGTTAGCCTTGGATATCGCAATGATCGCGTTTCATTTACTTCCAACGTTCCTTTGCGTTTGCAATTCCTTGAAGTTTATAACTCGGCTTCTGGAAGGAAACAGGGAGGATTCTACCCTTTGTTTGAACCGAATCTGACACTGAGTTGGCAGATGACCAACAGATTTAGGATTATGGTGAACTCTTTACGAAATGAATCCTACGGGTCTGTATTGGATGATATGACCGGCTATTTGATGCGTTCTTACAGGAATCTGTCGCGCGGCGATGGTACAGTTCACAAGTCCTCCACAACCCGCGCGTCATTGGGATTGAATTATAGGAATCCGTTCAATTCGTTGATTCTCGTGGCAACAATCCGATACCAGAATACCCATAGAGAGTTTATCAACGAAGTACTTTATGGGGGAGTATTGAGTACCATCAATTGGATCCGTTATCCAAATGACAGCCCTGATGTCACTGCAAGTGCTGGCTTTCAGTATAGGATTAATCCGTTGAGTACCCTTGTAGATTTACAGGGCTCTTTCAATAAAGGTAAAACATTGGCTATGAATCAAGGGATACGGTCAGAAGTACGTGTTGTATCTTATTCTTTGGCCCCTGGGTTCACAACAACGATAAACTCATTAATAACACAATATACATCCTCATTTAATCTAGGGCGTCATAACATTAACGGAAAGGCGGATTTTGAGCCGATACTTACAATAAACCAGTCAGTTGTTATATCTGCTGCGCTCTTTAAAGGGTTTTCTGTCAATGCATATGCAAAGCATTATTACAACAGCCTTTTAAGTCCCAAGCGTTCCTTTTTGTTCGCAGATCTGGGGTTGAGGTATAAGAAAAATAAGACTGAGATCCGGCTGGACTGGACCAATGTCTTTGGAACCACGGAATACGCGTCGTTCTCTTACAGTGATGTAACTTCCAATTATTCTTCAACCCGTCTCCGGCCTTCAGAGTTGCTCCTGCGGGTAAACTTCAGTATATTTTAAAAAATCAGTTTAGACAGCGTTAGTCCCATTCATTACAACAGCGCTTCCTTCACTTATTCATTAAACGTTTATCTTTAGGTACAAAAGACCTGTTCTTGGCTATTGTATGACAATTTTAGTATATTTGCCATACTATAACCAAGAACGGTTTTTATGGTCAGAAACAACTATATAAAGATTAGGGACGGGAAGGTTGAGGCCTTGCTGGATGTGCTTTTCTATGTTAAAGAAAAGGTCGTCTATGCCTATGCCCCGGCCCTTGATCTGGTTGGTTATGATTATTCTGAGGACGGAGCAAAGAAGTCTTTGAATGTAGTGTTGGAAGACTTCTTCAGATTTGGAATTCAGAGGAATACATTGGAAAAAGACCTCCTGGAGCACGGGTGGGTGAAGGAGATAAGGAAGAAGGAGGAATATGAAGTCCCTAATATCTGGGCGGTTGTCTCCAATAATAAAGAGATTCAGAAGCTTAAAGAGTTCAATAAGCGGTCATTCCCCTTCTCCAGCAATATTGCTGCTTGTTGATGGGGAGATTCAGTAACATTTCCATATCTAGATACAGACGTATCCTTAAAGCCTTAGGACTGACATGCGTTCGCGTAAATGCCGGTCACGAAATGTGGTATAAGGAAGGAATGTTACGGAATGTTGTATTCCAGACTCACGTGGATCCGGTCCCGGAGGCCATAATTATTCTTAACATCAAAACTATAGGTATTACCGGCAATGAGTTTGAGCATTATCTTAAAGAGGTTAAATAAGCAAAGAGTGAAATATTTTTTATTAACTTTGTAAGTTTAAAAACTTTAGAGGATATGCACATAGCAATTGCAGGAAACATTGGAAGCGGCAAGACTACGCTTACAAAGATGCTTGCGGCACATTACGGATGGACCCCCAAGTTTGAATCAGTGGACTTCAACCCGTATCTGGCGGATTTCTACGAGGATATGGAAAGGTGGTCCTTCAACTTGCAGATATACTTCCTGAACAAGAGGTTCAAGGATGTTGTGGACATTTCCAAGTGCTCTGACGTCATTGTCCAGGACCGTACCATCTACGAGGACGCCCGCATCTTCGCTCCCAACCTGCACGCTATGGGACTTATGACAACCAGGGATTTCGAGAACTACTCTGACCTGTTCGACCTTATGATGTCGCTGGTCAACCCCCCGGACCTGCTCATATACCTCAAATCCTCCATACCCAACCTTATCTCCCAGATCCAGAAGCGCGGACGCGAATACGAGAAGAGCATACGCATTGACTATATCACCGGCCTTAACGAGCGCTATGACAACTGGATCAAGGACTATAAGGGCAATCTGCTAGTGATTGACGCGGACAACATCAAGTTCGGCAACCGTCCGGAGGATTTCGCAAAGGTTACCGATATGATTGACGCACAGATGTTCGGACTTTTCCCTAATGAGCCAGCCAGATAACAGATACGTAGTTGGAATAGACATCGGCGGCCAGACCTCCAAGATTGGCGTGGTGCGCTCCGACGGCTCCATAGCCGGCCGGCGCGTGATCCGCACGGACGGATACGGCACTGACGCCGCATCCTTCGTGACGGACTTGGCTTGCGCCGTCAAGCAGCTTCTGGGCGAGTGCGGAGACCCTCTGGTGGAAGGCGTGGGCGTTGGCGCACCCAACGCAAACTACTTCTCCGGCTGCATAGTCAACGCTCCCAACATCAGCTGGGCATCCGGCACCTCCGTGCCTCTGGCGCAGATGCTGTCGTCCTCCCTTGGGGGAGTAAAGGTTTCCCTTACGAACGATGCCAACGCCGCCGCCATTGGCGAAATGGCTTACGGCGCAGCGCGGGGAATGAAGGATTTCATTGAAATCACCCTTGGGACAGGCCTTGGAAGCGGAATCGTGTGCGGCGGGCAGCTTGTCTACGGCCACGACGGCCACGCCGGAGAGCTGGGACACGTCTGCATAGACCATCACGATGACGCCCGCCTGTGCGGATGCGGCAAGAGGGGATGCCTTGAGGCTTACGCTTCATCTACCGGAGTGACCAGGACTGCGAGGGAGTGGCTCAACGACCGCCCTGAAGATCCTTCTCCGCTCAGAAATGTAGAGCATCTCAACTCCAAGGCGGTCTATGACGCTGCAGTTATGGGAGACCCGCTGGCAAACGAGATTTTCCAGTATACTGGAAAGTTGCTGGGAAGGGCTTTCGCGGACTTCGTGGCGTTCAGCGCACCGGAGGCCATTATCCTTTTCGGTGGCCTTGCAAGGGCCGGAGAACTGCTCCGAGGGCCGGTTGTGGAGGCAATGGAGAAGAACCTTATGGAGATATGGAAGGGAAAGATCAAAGTGCTGTTCTCAACCCTTCCGGAGTCCGATGCCGCCATACTTGGCGCGTCGGCATTAGGATGGAATAATCTATTAACAAATAATGATAAGTAATATGAAAATCAAGACAATCATTGTAGCTGCGCTTGCTGGACTGGCACTCGCAGCTTGCGCACAGAACGGTGGAAATGCGAATCTTTCCCCGGAGCTCAAGGCCCTTCAGCCTTCAAAGAGCCAGGTAGATTCCGTAAGCTACCTTCTTGGAATCCAGTTCGGCGCACAGGCCCAGAGCTGGGGATTTGGAAAGGATTACAATTACAACGAGATTGTGAAAGGCTTCAAGGACTTCGCAGAGGCTCAGGGAAACCAGCAGGATCCTGAGTTCCTGGAGCAGTTCAAGATTAACCCTGAGGTTATGAACGAACTGTTCAACGCTTATCTCGAGAGTCTTTCCGCATTCAATGCAGCCAAGGGATCCGCCGAGGCTTCAGCATTCCTCGAGAAGAACAAGCAGGAGGACGGAGTAGCTGTTACCGAGAGCGGCCTCCAGTACATCATCCTCCAGAAGGGAAGCGATGTTTACGCAGGCCCGGACGACGAGGTTGAGGTTAACTATGTAGGCAAGTTCACCAATGGTGAAATATTTGACCAGAGCCCTGAGGGAGAGAGCGTTACTCTTCCTCTCAATGGAGTTATCCCCGGATGGTCAGAGGGTATCCGCCTTGTAGGCGAGGGTGGCAAGATCCGCCTGTTCCTCCCTCCGGCACTTGCATACGGTCCCGCAGGCAGCGGCCCTATCGGCCCTAACCAGGCTCTTGTTTTTGACGTGGAGCTCCTGAAGGTCATCCCCGCAGCAGCAGAGGAAGAGGCTGAAGACTAATCAAGGTTGATCCAGCGGATTGAGCCGTCCCTGCGCCACCAGGTCATCTGGCGCTTGGCATAATGCCGGGTGTTGCGCTGGATAAGGCTCACGGTCTGGTCCAAAGAAATATCATCGGGGTTGTCAAGGTATTGGAATACCTCTTTGTAACCCACGGTATTGAGCGCGGTAAGGTTCCTGAATCCAATCAGGGACCTTGCTTCGTCTATGAGGCCCTGGTCAATCATAAGGAGTACGCGCTTGTCTATGCGCGCGTACAGTTCTTCGCGCGGGCGCATAAGCCCTATCTTTTCAATCTGGAAATCTCTCTTGAAGGTCCCGGGAACGGTGAAGGAGGAGAAAGGCTTGCCGGTGCCCAGGCACACTTCCATCGCGCGGAGCACGCGCATCCCGTTGGAGCGGTCTATGCTTGCGTAGGCGGTCGGATCCAGCTTGCGCAGATCCTCCGCCACAGCAAGCGCACCCTCCTCCCTGATGCGCGCCGTGAGCCTTGCGCGCAGCTCAGGGTCCGCCTGCGGGACGTCAGGGATGCCGTTGCACACGGCATCGATATAGAACATTGAGCCGCCCGTCATCACCAGGGTGTCGTGCCCCTGGGCGAACAGGTCCTCTATCAGGGCTGTCGCCTGCTGCTCGTACATTCCCGCCGTGTAATAATCCTGTACGGAGATTGTCTGGATGAAATAGTGCCTTACTCGTTCAAGCTGTTCCTTGGAAGGAACGGCCGTGCCAATGGACATTTCCCTGTAGATCTGTCGGGAGTCGCAGGAAATTACCGGCGATCCGTATTTCAGGGCCAGTTCTATGCTGTAGTCCGTCTTGCCCACCGCGGTGGGCCCCAGGACTATTATCAGTTTCTTGGACACTATACAGGGAGTTCTTCGGTGCCGTCGTAAATGAGCTTGCCGTCCTCGTCGTCAGGGTCTTCCTCCTCCTCGTCCTCGTCTTCGTCAAGGTCCTCGTCGTCGGCGTCTTCGTCGGAGAGGTCGTCAAGGTCGTCCAGGGAGATGTTCAGGAGACCGCCAAGGCCGCCCTTGCGGGGCTTGTCGTCATCGTCGTCAGAAGGGAGGTGGCGCTGCTCTGCGGGGAGGTCCTCGAAAGCTACGTATCCGTTCTCGAATTCGATTGGATCCGGGCCCTTTGAGTCCACCAGCACGGGTGAGGGGGCGCTTTCAGGGCTCTCGCCTTCAAAGGTGATGTTCACGCTCTTCTTGTTGGTGACATCGTAGAAATACACGAATGAGGTTATGCCGTTCTTTATGGTCTGGGATATGCTTATCTGGTCCACGGCCCCGGCGCCAAGGTCGAACAGGCCGAACCTTGCAACCAGGCCTCCCTTGGAATCCAGTCCCTTGAAAAGGATAAGCTGGTCCTGCGGGAATTCCATATCGGCACGCATCTGCTTATGGAAAGAGTACAGGGTGGATGCCCCGTCAATCAAATACACTCTGTAGAAGCCTTTGATACCCTCAAGGGTGACTCTATACTTGTAAGTCATGCTTAGAATAGTTTTTCCAAGGCAAAGGTACAAAATAATTCTTCTTGGTTGCATTTTCCCAACAAAAACACTAAATTTGAATTATGTATGCCCCCAATTAAGGATACATACAACAGTATAGGCTCGCCTTCGCGCGGCCTGTACAAGGATCAGGGGAGCCGCTTCATCTCTTTTGCCTATCCGGTGGAGACGGAGGCCCGGGTAAAGGAACTGGTGGATGCCCTCAAGAAGGAGTACCACGACGCCCGGCACCATTGCTTCGCCTACCGGCTTGGCCTGGACGGGTCCAGATACAGGATGAATGACGACGGGGAACCCTCCTCCACCGCGGGAAGGCCAATCCTCTCCCAGATAGACTCCGCGGGACTGTCAGACGTGCTGGTGGTTGTGGTAAGGTATTTCGGGGGCATCAAACTTGGGGTTCCGGGGCTGATAAAGGCGTACAAGACCGCCGCCCAGGACGCCCTGGCCCAGGCCGCGAAGGTTGAGAAGACGGCGGCGGTGTCATATCACATAGAGTTCGACTATATGAATATGGATTCAGTGATGCGCACTCTCAAGGATATGGACATCCCGCAAAGCGGGCAGAACTTTGGCCAGCTGTGTTCAATGGACATAAGGGTCAGGCTCTCCCAACAGGAAGAATTAACAAAACGGTTAGTTAAATATTTATCTTTAATTATTCAAAATGTCTAAAGTACATGTATTTAATGCAGGTCCCTGCCTTTTGCCGCAGGCCGCATTGGACGCCTCAATAGAGGCCATCAAAGATTTCAAGGGCACAGGTGTGTCCGTTCTGTGCATTTCTCACAGGACAAAGGAGTGGGAGGCCACAATGGATGAATGCCGCGCATTGTGGAAAGAACTTTTGAATATACCTGACGGCTATGAAGTGTTATTCCTTGGAGGAGGCGCAAGCCTTCAGTTCCTTATGGCGGCTATGAACTTCCTTGAGAAGAAGGCAGCTTATCTTGACACAGGTATGTGGGCAAAGAAGGCTCTCAAGGAGGCAAAGGGCATTGGCGACGCTTATGCAATTGCCAGCTCTGCAGACAAGAACTACACCTTTATCCCCAAGGGATTCGAGATCCCTACGGATATCGACTATCTGCACATCACAACCAACAACACCATTTACGGTACTGAGATCAAGAAGGACCTGGATTCACCGGTTCCCCTTATCGCCGATATGTCATCAGACATCCTCAGCCGTCCCGTTGACGTAAGCAAGTACAACCTTATCTACGCAGGCGCACAGAAGAACGCTGGCCCTGCCGGAGTTGCAGTTGCAATTGTAAAGACAGACGCCCTTGGAAAGGTAAGCCGTTACCTTCCTACAATGCTTGATTACCGTACCCACGTTGACAAGGGTTCAATGTTCAACACACCTCCTGTATTCTCAGTTCTGGTAATGACCGAGACCCTCAAGTGGCTCAAGGCCAAGGGAGGCGTAGAGGCCATCAACAAGATCAACGAGAAGAAGGCCGCAACCCTTTACGCAGAGATCGACCGCAACCCTCTCTTCACCGGCACCGCCGCAGTTGAGGACCGCTCAATAATGAACGTATGCTTTGTAATGGCTCCCGGATACGAAGACCTCCAGGACGAGTTCATGGCCTTTGCAAAGGGCAAGGGAATGGTTGGAATCAAGGGTCACCGTTCAGTAGGAGGCTTCCGCGCCTCATTGTATAACGCTTGCACACAGGAAGACGTAGACGCCCTGGTAGAGTGCATGCAGGAATTTGAAAAACTCAAGAAATGAAAGTATTAGTAGCAACACAGAAGCCTTTCTCCGCAGCAGCGGTAAAGGGAATCAAGGATATCCTCACAGGTGCAGGACATCAGGTAGAGGTTCTTGAAAACTATGCCCAGCAGGCAGATTTCGTGGCAGCGGTGGCTGACGCGGAGGCAATCATCATCCGTTCCGACAAAGTTACGGCCGAGGTCATCGCCGCAGCACCCAAGCTCAAGATAGTTGTAAGGGCCGGAGCAGGTTATGACAACGTAGACCTTGAGGCCGCATCGGCTGCAAAGGTAGTGGTTATGAACACCCCGGGACAGAACGCCAACGCAGTGGCTGAGCTTGCAATTGGAATGATGATCTATATGGCACGCACCCAGTTCACTCCTTCTACCGGATCAGAGATCCAGGGAAAGACCGTAGGTATCCAGGCATTCGGCAACGTAGGCCGCCTGGTTGGCAAGAAGGCAGCTGCCCTTGGAATGAAGGTGAAGGCCATAGATCCTTTCCTCCCCGCAGAGAAGATAGTTGAAGGCGGCGCAGTTCCGGCAGAAAGCCTTGAGGACCTGTACGCAACCAGCAACTATGTATCCATCCACATCCCTGCAACCCCGCAGACAGTGAAGTCTATCGGTTATGACCTCATCACCAAGATGCCTAAGAGCGCAGTTCTTGTGAACACGGCCCGCAAGGAAGTGATTGACGAGGCCGGCCTTGCAAAGGCCCTCGAGGACCGCGCAGACCTTAAATACGCCACTGACGTAGCTCCTGACAACTTTGCGGAGCTCAAGGAGAAGTTTGGCGCAAGGGTGTTCGCAACTCCCAAGAAGATGGGTGCCCAGACCGCAGAGGCCAATATGAACGCAGGCCTTGCAGCTGCAAACCAGATAGTAGACTTCTTTGCAAACGGAAACGTACGTTTCCAGGTTAACAAATTCTAGGACTGATGGTCAGAGTAAAACCATTCGCCGCCATTAGGCCGGCAAAGTCCCTTGACGAGCAGGTCTCTTCCCCGCCGTACGACGTCCTCAATTCACAGGAGGCGCTTGCAATGGCGGGGGAGAAATCCCTGCTGCACATAACCAAGCCTGAAATAGACTTCGACCCCATCCTTGAGGAGAACGACCCAAGGGTGTATGAGAAGGCCGTGGAAAACTTCAAGCTTTGGCAGCAGAGGGGCTGGCTTGTGCAGGATCCCAAGGAGTGCTACTACGTGTATGCGCAGACAATGGGCAGCCGTACCCAGTACGGCCTGGTCCTCTGCGCCCACACGGACGACTACACCTCCGGAAAGATCAAGAAGCACGAGCTCACCCTCAAGAAGAAGGAAGACGACAGGATGGTGCACATCCGCATCCAGAATGCCAACATAGAGCCCGTATTCTTTGCATATAGGGACGATGCGGAACTCTCCCAGATTGTAAGCGATACCGTAAAGGGAGAGTCCGTCTGCCGTTTCACTGACGAGAACGGTTTCATCCACGAATTCTGGGTAATTGACAATGACGCCACCGTGGCGCGCATCACTGAGATCTTCACCACCCGCGTAGACGCATTCTACGTAGCGGACGGCCATCACCGTACCGCCGCCGCAGCCCGCGTTGGAGCGGAGAAGAGGGCCCAGAACCCCAACCACACCGGCAACGAGGAATACAACTTCTTTATGGCCGTCTGCTTCCCTGAGACCCAGCTCAAGATCATTGACTACAACCGCGTGGTCAAGGACCTGAACGGACTCACCAAGGAAGCTTTCCTTGAAAAACTTTCGGAAGATTTTGTAGTGGAGCCCGCCGGAAAGGAAATATGCCATCCAAAGGCCCTGCACAATTTCTCCCTTTACCTTGACGGGGAGTGGTACTCGTTTACCGCAAAGCCCGGCCGTTATGACGATTCGGACCCCATTGGAGTCCTGGACGTTACAATACTGTCCAACCTTGTTTTGGACAAGATACTTGGAATAAAGGACCTGCGCACGGACAGCAGAATTGACTTCGTGGGCGGTATCAGGGGCCTTGGAGAGCTCTGCCGCAGGGTAGACAGCGGAGAGATGAAAGTGGCCTTCGCCCTTTATCCGGTATCAATGGAACAGCTTATAGCAATTGCCGACAGCGGCAAGATAATGCCTCCAAAGACCACTTGGTTCGAGCCTAAACTGCGCTCCGGACTTGCAATACACAAACTGGATTAAACTATGCCTGACTCATTGGCCGTTCGTGCCAAGCTGAAGGAATTCTTCGGCTATGACACCTTCAAGGGAGACCAGGAGAGGATCATCTCTCACCTGGTAGCCGGGGGCGATGCGTTCGTCCTTATGCCAACCGGTGGCGGAAAGTCCCTCTGCTACCAGCTTCCTGCGCTCCTTATGGAGGGAACGGCCATTGTGATTTCACCGCTCATTGCCCTGATGAAGAATCAGGTGGACGCCATACGCGGCTTTGAGGCGGGCAGCGAGTGCATAGCGCATTTCCTCAATTCCTCCCTTTCCAGGCAGCAGATAGCTGATGTCCGCGAGGACCTGCTCTCCGGTCGCACCAAGTTGCTGTACGTGGCGCCGGAGTCCCTCACCAAGGCGGACAACATCACCCTGCTCAAGGAAATCAAGGTTTCCTTCTACGCGGTGGACGAAGCCCACTGTATTTCCGAGTGGGGCCACGATTTCCGCCCGGAATACCGCCGTATCCGCTCCATAGTGGAAGAGATTGGTCGCGCGCCAATAATCGCCCTCACGGCTACGGCAACCCTCAAGGTACAGAGTGACATCCTCAAGAACCTGGGCATCCCAGATGCCGCAATCTTCAAGTCTTCCTTCAACCGCCCCAACCTCTATTACGAGGTGCGCGAGAAGGTGGAGCCGGAAAAGGACATAATAAGGTTCATCCGCCAGAATCCCGGCAAGTCAGGAATCATTTACTGCCTGAGCCGCAAGAAGGTTGAGGAGATGGCCCAGCTGCTGAATATCAACGGCATAAAGGCCAGGCCTTATCACGCCGGACTGGACGCCAAGACAAGGACTGAGAACCAGGATCTTTTCCTGATGGAAGAGATTGACGTGATTGTGGCTACAATAGCCTTTGGAATGGGAATAGACAAGCCGGATGTGCGCTTTGTTATCCACTATGACATCCCAAAGAGCATAGAGAGTTACTATCAGGAGACGGGCCGTGCCGGACGCGACGGCAAGGAAGGCCAGTGCATAACCTATTACAGTTACAAGGACATCCAGAAACTGGAAAAGTTTATGCAGGGCAAGCCGGTGTCCGAGCAGGAGATTGGCAGGCAGCTGCTTTCTGAGGTTGTCGCCTATGCTGAATCCAGCCAGTGCCGCCGCAAGCTGCTGCTGCACTACTTTGGCGAGGAGTATCCGCAGGACAACTGCGGCAGCTGCGACAACTGCCTCAATCCAAAGCCCACCTTTGACGGCCGCAAGGAGATGTGCAGGGTAATTGAACTTATCCTGTCAATGCCGGAAAACTTCAAGATGGAGCATCTGGCAAATATCCTTACCGGCAAGCAGAACGCCGCCATCACCTCCTACCATCACGACCAGCTCCCACTGTTCGGAAGCGGCAAGGACCATACTGAGAAATTCTGGTGTACCGTCATCCATCAGGGCCTCATCCTGCATCTGCTGGACAAGGGCATAGAGACTTACGGACTTATCTCGGTAACAGACAAGGGCAAGGAGTTCTTCGAGCATCCTACCGCCCTGCAGCTGGTGGAGGACCGCATCTTCCCTGACGGAGTATCCGAAGAGGAAGACGATGACGACGGCGCAGCCGCTTCGCTCAAGGCTGGCGGCGGCGGAGGAGATATGACGCTCCTGTCAATGCTCAAGGACCTGCGCAAGGATATGGGACGCAGGCTCAAGCTGCAGCCCTGGATAATCTTTGGCGATCCCGCCCTTGAGGATATGTCCATCCTATATCCCATCACCTACGACGAGCTTAAGAACTGCCAGGGCGTGGGCGAAGGCAAGGCGCGCAAGTTCGGCGCCGAGTTCATCGCCCTCATCAAGAAATACGTAGAGGAGAACGACATCACCCGTCCGGACGATTTTGTGATGAAATCCTCTCCCAGCAAGTCCGAGAACAAGGTCTATATTATCAAGAGCGTTGACCGCCAGCTTCCTTTGGAAGACATAGCGGAGGCCCGCGGCCTTGAGATGGACGAGCTGATGAGCGAGATAGAGGCCATAGTGGCAACCGGAACCAAACTCAACCTGGACTATTACATACGCCAGGAAGTGGATGACGAAGTGGTTGAGGAGATCCTGGATTATTTCAAGGAAGAAGCCACGTCAGACTCCCTCCAGGACGCCATCGCCGCGCTGGAACCTGATTGCGAGGAGATGGAGATCAGACTTGCCAGGATAAAGTTCCTGTGCGAAATCGCGTCCTGACCTATGATCCCCCAGGAGACAGTAAGCCTTATTCTGGACACCGCCCAGATAGTTGACGTCGTGAGCGACTTTGTCTCGCTCAAGAGGCGTGGTGCCAATTACGTGGCCTGCTGTCCCTTCCATAACGAGAAAACCCCTTCCTTTTACGTCTCGCCCTCAAAGGGCATTTTCAAATGCTTCGGCTGCGGCAAGTCCGGTACGGCCGTTGGATTTGTAATGGAGCACGAGCACTGCACATACGTCGAGGCCCTGAAGTTCCTTGCCCGCAAATACAACATAGAGGTTCAGGAAAAGGAAGAAACGGACGAGGACCGCGAGCGCCATCAGCGCAGGGAGAGCCTGATGCTGGTGTCCGAGTTCGCACAGAAATTCTTCGTCTCCCGCCTGAGGGAGACGCCTGAAGGCCGCAACGTGGGGCTTGCGTATTTCAAGAGCCGCGGTCTGGAAGATTCCACAATAGAGAAATACGGCCTTGGATGGGCCCCTACGTCGCGGCACGCCCTGGTGGACGCCGCGGCGGAGGCCGGCTACAAGGCTGAATATCTGGTAGAGACGGGCCTCTGCAACCGCAGGGACGACGGCTCCCTGAGCGACCGTTTCTACGACAGGATAGTATTCCCAATATACTCTGTCAGCGGCAGGGTGATAGCCTTTGGCTGCCGGACGCTGCGGTCGGACTACAAAGACCTTAACATTGGCAAGTACGTCAATTCCCAGGAATCAGAGATTTACATAAAGCGCCAGAGCCTGTACGGGATTTATCACGCAAAGAGCGAGATTTCACGCCAGAACAAGTGCTACCTGGTGGAGGGATACCTTGACGTGCTGTCAATGCATCAGCTTGGCATTGTCAATACGGTGGCTTCCAGCGGCACTTCGCTCACGGAAGAGCAGGTGCGCCTGATAAAGAAGTTCACAGACAACGTCACAATAATGTACGATGGAGACTCCGCCGGAATCCACGCCGCCCTCAGGGGAATAGATATGGTCCTGAAGGAGGGACTTAACGTAAGGATTGTGCTCATCCCTGACGGGGACGACCCTGACTCCTACGCGCGCAAGCACAGCCTTGCGGAGGTGCAGGAGTTCATAGGCACGCACGAGCAGGACTTCATCAATTTCAAGGCGGAACTGCTTATGAAAGAGGCCGGCACGGACATCATCCGCAAGGCCAACCTCATAAACGAGATAGCGGACACCATAGCGAACATCTCCGACGCGGTAAAGCGCTCGGTTTACGTGCAGGCCGTGTCGGACCGCTTTGGGATTGAGCAGAACGTGCTTTTTGGCAGGATAAGCTCCACGCGCCGCAAGATGCTTGCCGACGAGCGCAAGGTGCAGGAGCGCGAGGAAAGGCGCAAGGCTGCGGCGCTGCCTCCGCTCCCGGAGGAGTATCCTGGCGGATACGTTCCGGAGCAGAGCGCCGTGCAGCTTACTATGGACGCCCTTGAGGTCAACAAGATTGTGGCCCCGTCGGAGCGGGAACTGATTTCGTTCCTCCTGCAGTACGGGCACGACACGCTGGATTTTGCCAGCGATTCCAAATACTACTCCGGATCTGAAGAGGACAAGGCCACCGTGGCGGAGTTCATAGACGCTTCGCTTTCCGCCGATGGCGGAGTGCTCATCAACCCCGCCTACGACAAGATTTACCAGGCCTATATGGCCTCCTATTTCGAGGGCTGCAGCCAGAACGACATCCTCCACACCCTGCTCAGTTCCCCTGACCCGGAAATAACATTCGTGGTTTCCCAGCTTTCGCTGGAACGCTACCACTTGACGGTGAAAGACTTCCGCAATGCCCTCACCACCCGGGCGTCCTGGCTGGTCAAATTTGTGCCTCAGACCATCCTTACGTATATGGAACGCAAGATAGAAAGCCGTATTTCAGACCTTAAAGCACAACTTGCGGGCGCTGACAGCCAGTCCCAGGACAATATTTTGACAGAAATTCTTAAATTGCAGGCCGCCCAGAAAAAGGTCCAAAAAGAAATGCAGTAAAATATGGATAAAAACTTCAAGAGAACGCTTGTTACCTGTGCCCTTCCTTACGCGAACGGCCCCGTCCACATAGGACACCTTGCAGGAGTATACGTGCCTGCCGACATTTATGTACGCTATCTCCGCCTCCGCGGAAAGGAAGTGCTGTACGTGTGCGGCAGCGACGAGCACGGTGTCCCAATCACCATCAAGGCCCGTCAGCTTGGCTGCTCGCCCCAGGATATCGTGGACAAGTATCACAATATTATAAAGGAGAGCTTCAAGGCTCTGGGAATCAACTTTGACGTCTATGGAAGGACCTCTTCCAAGATCCACGCGGAAACCGCTTCGGAGTTCTTCAAGAGGCTTTACGACAAGGGAAAGTTCATCACCCGCGAAAGCGAGCAGTACTATGACCCTGAGGCTAAGACCTTCCTTGCAGACCGCTACATTGTGGGTACCTGCCCAAAATGCGGCTCTGAGGGAGCCTATGGCGACCAGTGTGAGAAATGCGGTTCCACGCTTTCTCCGGAGGAGCTGATCAACCCCAAGTCCAAGCTCAGCGGTGCCGAACCCATCAAGAAGAAGACCACCCACTGGTATCTTCCTCTGGACAAAGACGAGCAGTGGCTCCGCGAATGGATACTTGAAGGCCACAAGGAGTGGCGTACAAACGTATACGGCCAGGTGAAGAGCTGGCTGGATTCAGGCCTGCAGCCGCGTGCCGTAACCCGCGACCTGGACTGGGGAGTTCCCGTTCCGGTAGAAGGTGCGGAAGGCAAAGTGCTGTATGTATGGTTCGATGCGCCAATCGGCTATATCTCCAACACCAAGGAACTCCTTCCGGACAGCTGGGAGAAATGGTGGAAGAGCCCGGACACAAAGCTTGTACACTTCATTGGAAAAGACAACATAGTATTCCATTGCATAGTTTTCCCTTCTATGCTCAAGGCTTATGGAGACGGATTCATACTTCCTGAGAACGTGCCTGCAAATGAGTTCCTGAACCTGGAAGGGGACAAGATATCCACCTCCCGCAACTGGGCCGTCTGGGCTCACGAGTACGTCCAGGATTTCCCCGGAAAGGAGGATGCCCTCCGCTACGTGCTCACCGCCAACGCACCTGAGACCAAGGACAACGACTTCAGCTGGAAGGACTTCCAGACCCGCAACAATTCCGAGTTAGTAGCAGTCTTTGGAAACTTTGTGAACAGGGCTATCGTGCTCACGCACAAATACTTCGGCGGAAAGGTGCCGGCGCTTGGAGAACTTCAGGAAGTTGACAGGGCCGCGCTTACGGAGGTTCCCGCGCTCAAGGCTTCGCTTGAAAAGAACATAGAGAACTACCACTTCCGCGAGGCGCTCAAGGATGCTATGGGAATTGCCCGCGTGGGCAACAAATACATCTCCGATACCGAGCCCTGGAAGGTTGCAAAGGAGGATATGGCCCGCACCGCCACCATCCTGAACGTGTCGCTGCAGCTGTGTGCCTGGCTGAGCGTGGCGTTTGAGCCGTTCACCCCGTTCGCGTGCGCTCGCCTGCGCAAGATGCTTGACTGCAGCCCTTCCTGGGACAGCATTGGACAGATGGGCCTTCTGGAGGAGGGCCACGCCATTGGCGCGGCAGAACTGCTTTTCACCAAGGTTGAGGATGACCAGATTGAGGCGCAGCTGGCCAAGCTTGCCGCCGCCAAGGCGGAGCATCTGGCAGCTGAAGCCGCGGCCGCCCCGGTTGAGCCCCAGAAAGAAGAGGTTACCTTTGAGCAGTTCCAGGCAATGGACATCCGCACCGCAACTGTGCTGGAGGCTGAAAAGGTTCCAAAGACAGACAAGCTTCTCAAGCTTACCATAGATACCGGAATAGACAAGAGGACCATTGTGTCCGGCATAGCCCAGTACTATTCTCCTGAAGATATGGTTGGCAAGCAGATATGCATCCTGGCCAACCTCAAGCCAAGGATGATCAAGGGAATAGAGTCTAAGGGAATGATCCTGATGGCCTCCCAGAAAGACGGCAAGATGCGTTTCATTACGCCGCAGGAGGTTGTAAACAACGGATCACAGGTAGGCTAGCCCTTCTTACGGATAACTGAAAGACCGTCGCGTATGGGAAGTATTGCAACTTCCACGCGGGGGTCTTTCGCTATTTTGTCGTTGAACGCAAGCAGGCCTTGCGTCTGCCTGTCGCCGGCAGGGTCTGGACCAAGCACCTTGCCTCCCAGCAGCACGTCGTCCACCAGGATCAGGGCGCCGGGGCGGAGCTTGTCAAAAACAAGGTCGTAATACTGGCAGTACTCTCGCTTGTTGGCATCTATGTAAACCAGGTCAAAGGGGCCTGGAAGGCTTTCCAGGGTCTCAAGGGCATCGCCAATGTGCAATGTTATGAGTTCTTCAACGCCAGCGCGCCGCCAACCCTCACGTGTGAGGTCTTCAAGCTCGTCATTGATCTCAAGTGTGTGTATATGTCCCTGCCCGTGAAGCCCTTGAGCCAGGCAGACAGCGGAATAGCCCGTGAAGGTCCCTATTTCAAGGATATCCCGCGCCCTGGTCAATTCCACCAGCATTGTAAGCAAGCGCCCCTGCACGGCTCCTGAGAGCATCTGGGGATAGTTTGTATGTAAATTGGTCTGCTTCTCTATCCATTCCAGCACCTCCCCCTGCGCAGTGCTGTGCTCCCGGATATATTTGTCAATGGCGGTCTCCATTTATCAGATATTTTCATAAAAATAGCACTTTTTTCTGTATATTGTAAGCAGTAATCAAAGACTCACAGATCAATGACCATCAAATTAGGAATCATCGGAGCCGGCTGGATTGCCGACAAGATGGCTGAAACCCTTACCGGGCTGAAGAATCCGGAGGTACAACTGTATGCTATTTCTTCCAGGAATTTGGAGAAGGCTGAATTCTTTGCCAAGGAATGGGGCGTCCCAAAGGCATACGGCAGTTATGAAGAGATGCTGGAAGATCCGGAAGTGAACCTGGTATATGTGGCCACGCCGCATTCACATCACTTTGCGCATTCCAAGATGTGCATTGAGGCAGGCAAGCCCGTATTGTGTGAGAAAGCCTTCACCGCCAACGCCCGCGAGGCCAAAGAGCTCATAGCTCTGGCAGAGAGCAAGGGGATATTCATCACGGAGGCCATCTGGACCCGCTATATGCCTTTGTCTCTTAAAGTGATGGACTTGATAAAGAGCGGAGCGATTGGCCGTCCCCGTATGATCTACGCCAGTCTCTGCTACGCAATGGAGAACAAGGAGCGCATACTGCGTCCGGACCTCTGCGGCGGCGCGCTCCTGGACCTTGGCGTATACTGCCTCAATTTTGCCAGGATGTTCTTTGGTACGGACATAGTCAAGACGGACTCCACCTGCGTCCTGGGATCCACGGGAATGGATATGTACGAGACCATCACCCTGCAGTATGCTGATGGCAAACTGGCCAACCTGGTTTCCAGCGCTTATGGGCGCTGCAACAGGGAAGGCCTGATAGTAGGGGACGACGCCTATATTGTCATAGACAATACCAACTGCCCTCAGGCGGCCCGTATCTACGATGCGGATTATAAGCTGGTGGCCGAGTACTTCCCGCCTGAGAACCAGGTTACGGGATACGAGCATCAGGTTCTGGCTTGCAAGGATGCTCTGGAGAAGGGGCTTCTGGAATCGCCGTATATGCCTCACGCAGAGACCATTGCCATTATGGAGGAAATGGATGCGCTGCGGGCGGAGTGGGGCGTGAAATATCCTATGGACTGATCCTACAGGTAAACCAGTTTTGAGATCTTGCCCGGGGCGAATATGCTCCGGGCTGCTTGTTGCAGCTCCTCTGCAGTGACGGCCTCTATGCGGGCGCGGTCCTCCTCAAAGGAGCTTATGCGTCCGAAGGCAAGCAGGCTCTTGCCCATAGCCAGGCACTGCGTCTCGCCGTTGTCTGAGCTGATGGCCATCTGGCCTATGAGCTGCTTTTTTGCGGCGCGAAGCCTTGCGGGGGAGAGCGGCTGCTCCTGGAGCTTTGCAATGGACTTGTTTATTGCGTCTATGCATTTGTCCAGGTTGGCTTTGTCGCAGCCTATGCTTATTGCCATTATGCCGGAGTCAGTGTACTGGGTGTAGGAGCATTCCACGCTGTACACCCATCCGTTCTTTTCCCTCAGTAGGCTATTGAGGATGGAGTTTGACGCGGGGCCGCCAAGGATGTTGGCAAGGAGGACGGCGGCTATGCGCTCCTTCTCCTGGTACAGGGAAGGGGCCACGGCGCCAATTACGGCGTTGACCTCGTGGTTGTGCCTGTCTATTGTCTTGTCAAACTGCATATGTATTTCTCCATAAGGGATTCGTCAAGATCTGCCACTACGGTAAGGGCCATCTTGTCCGGGGTGAATTTCTCCCGTGCGAAGCGCTGCATCTCTTCCGAGGTTATTTTCCTTACCGATGCGGCCGTGCCCAGGATGGGACGGCCAAGGGGATGGCCTTCAAAGAGCATTTCCTCGAATTTGTCATAGACGTCGTCAGCGGGGCTGTCCTTGTAGGACATTATTTCTTCTATCACAACGCCTTTTTCCTTTTCTATCTCCTTTTCAGGGAAGGTTGGGCAGGTGGCCAGTTCCATCAGCAGGTCTATCGCCTTGCGGACGTCTTCCTTGAGGGTTGTGGCGTGGAGGACAATTTCTTCCTTGGTGGTGAAGGCGTTGAGCTCTCCGCCCAGACGGTCAAGGCAGCTGTTGATGCTTGCTGCGCTGCGCTTGGCGGTGCCTTTGAAGATGGTATGCTCCACAAAGTGGGCGATGCCGCTGTGGTAGCCTTCCTCGTCCCTGGTGCCGCATCGGATACCAAGGGAGCAGTAGGCTACTGCGGAGCCGCTTCGCTTAATGGCGTACAGCATTCCGGAAGAGGTCTTGCCTATTGTCATTTCTTCTTGAGGGCGGAGATGATTGTCATATCGGCGGAGGTAAGGCCGCTCTTCTTGCCGGAAGATACCTTGTGGGTGGCGTAGAAGTAGAGCTCGTGTGTGGAGGCGTTGAGGAGGAAGACGTAGCACTTGCCTTTCTTTGTGCCTGGTGCGGGGGCTACGCTGTAGCTGACTACGGAGTCTTCGTCCTCCTCAAGGAAGACGTCATCGACGTCGTCCTCGTCAAGGACTCGGATTTCTTTCTCCACCCATTTGGGGTCTGCGGGGATGGCGAGGTCGTCCCTGGATATGTATATCTTCTTGTTGGCCCCTTTGTAAAGGTTCTTGGAGTATTTGGCGAGGCCTATGTAGCCGGTCATATCGGAATTGATGGAGTCCATTACGTAGGCCTGGAGGATGTCTATGAATGCGGGCAGGTAGAGCATTTCCCGCCCGGAAGGGTTTCCGCTGGTGCAGTATGGAAGGTTGATGACCTCCAGACCCTCCTTGGAGAGGGCGAAGGCGCTGACGCCGCTCACGTCCACCATACGCAGGAAGTAGTAGCTGTCGTCCTTCTTGAGACTGTCATATTCCTCAAGGGTGCAGAACTCGTAGGGGGAGATGCGCCAGCGGCGGGCTATCTCTTCCTTGAGGGGACCGTCAAGCATATCGCTGCCGGACAGGACTATCTTTGTGGTCTTTGTGGGGAAGTCGCTCAGCTTGACTTTCTTGGTGTAAATCTTGGCCTGGGCGGAGCACAGGACAGGCAACAAGAGAAGGGCTGCCAGAAGGAGGTAAAACTTTTTCATATGAACAAAAATACACAAAATAATGCTTAAATTTGTGAGTTATGTCAGATTTTATAGTATCAGCCCGCAAGTACAGGCCGGGTTCTTTCCAAACCCTTATAGGCCAGGACAATATAGCCCGGACACTGAAGAATTCCATAGTCCGCGGCCAGCTGGCCCACGCGTACCTGTTCTGCGGTCCAAGGGGAGTAGGCAAAACCAGTACCGCGCGCATATTTGCAAAGGCAATAAACTGTTCCAATCCGTCTCCGGATATGGAGCCCTGCGGAGAGTGCGAGTCCTGCCGCTCTTTCGCGGAAGGCCGCTCATATTGCATATATGAGCTGGACGCCGCGTCCAACAGCGGCGTTGACGCTATGCGGGACCTCATTGAGAAAGTGCAGATCCCTCCCCAGGTGGGGCGCTACAGCGTCTATATCATAGACGAGGTGCATATGCTCAGCAATCAGGCTTTCAACGCATTCCTGAAAACCCTGGAGGAGCCGCCGTCCTACGCTATATTCATTCTGGCAACCACTGAAAAGCACAAGGTCATCCCTACAATCCTGTCCCGATGCCAGGTCTATGACTTCAACCGCATCAGCATTATGGATATGGTGCGCAATCTGCGCGACATTGCGGACAAGGAAGGGGTTGAGATAGAGGACGAGTCCCTGCACGTGATAGCGCGCAAGGCGGACGGCTCGATGCGCGATGCGCTAACCATATTCGACCAGACCGTTGCGTTCTGCGGAACGGACATCAAGTACCAGAGCGTCATAGAGAACCTCAATGTGCTGGACTATGAGTACAGTTTCCGTCTGGTGGACGCTTTCCTGGAAGGGAACCACGGCGCTGCGCTTATGATCTTTGACGAGATCCTGTCCAAGGGATTCAACGCCCAGTACTTCATATCTTCCCTGGGATCCCATTTCAGGGACCTGATTGTGAGCAAGACTGGCGGTTTGGACGCCCTTCTGGATTATCCCGATACTCTCAAGCAGAGTTATTCCCGCCAGGCTGCAAAATGCAGTTTCCAGTTCCTTTACAACGGCCTGGAACTGACAAACCAGTGTGAGGCGGGCTATCGCCTGGCCGTAAACCAGAGGCTGCATATAGAGTTCACCCTTATGAAGCTGGCCTTTATGAAGGGAGTGCCGGCGGGGGATGCCGCGGCGGCTCCAGCGCCAGCGGCTGCACCTGTGGTGCAGGCAGCGCCAGCGCCCGCAGCGCCCAAGGCTGCGCCTCAGTCGGCTC